>TBL_comb47_HYPODRAFT_10003178_pt1 | contig 19677 bp, 10 predicted proteins | sample TroBogypolimnion_40_FD_10682 | JGI IMG/M metagenome (IMG submission 10682) | reverse complement strand
TATTTGATTATTGATTTAATAAAAGAATTTAAGGGGATAGATTTAACTATGGAGGAAATAAAAGATGTGCTTATAGATGAATACAAATCATTAACTGATAATTATAAAAATTCTAAAAAAATAAACACCATCATTAATATTTTAAGAGAAGAAGGACAATTTGATGCAAATCAATTACAAGATGAAACTATTAATTTTGAACAATTAATTCTTCAAGAGGGCTTTGGAGCTGTAAATTTTGATCTGTGGATTTTGTTAGTTAAATATGAGATTCCTTCTATTTTTCTTTCAAGTAAAGAAATTCCTGAAACAAGATTTAATAAAAAGGAGTTCGTTTGTTATTTAGATGATAAACATGAAGACAACTTTGCTTTTATTATTACTCCAGCTATGTACAGAAGAAGTAAACTTAAAAATCCAGAATATAAATTAATTATTAATGATCGCCAACATGTAAATATATCATTACAAAATTTAAGCGAAGGTGAAGGCGAAAACGAAGTCGGCTGTTTACATCTTATAAAAGAAGCTATTAATATTGTATATCCTATAACTAAATATGTCGATGAAATATTTGAAAAAGACAATACAACAAAATATAAGAAAAGACAAAAAAAAGTCAGAGATATTGAATTTATTGAAGTTTCTCAATCAGCTTTACTTGAAGAACCTGAACCTAAATCTATCCAAGACCTAAGCCCAAAACAAAATGTTATAAATGTATTGGAAGAGAAAGAAGAAGAAAAAGAAAAAGATAAACCTAAACTTAAAAAAGTTATTAAGCTTAAAAAGGGTAGAAAACTAAAACCTACTATTATTTTAGTAGAAGAAGAAGAGGAAGAATTAGCACCATTAGAACCAATAATCGAAGCAAAAGCATCTGATGAAATTGAAACAGAAATTGAAATTGAATTACCTCCACCTAAAAAACCTAAAAAAAAAACTATTAAAAGAAAACATGCCAATATAAAATTTAATCCACCAGGAAAAACAAAAACAAAAAAAAATAATTCTATATAATTTATTTAATCTTCATAATCAGTATTATATTCATCATCATCAATATTACTAAGTTCATTTGTATAAAATATTTCATCAGGATCATATTGATCATGTAATATCATATTTAATATCCCATTTAATCTAGTAACTGTTGTTACTGAATGAGATGCTGGATTTGATGATATATTATAAAAATTAATATGATCTGTATTAAATTTAAAAGATAATTTTTTTCTTTTGTGTTTGCTTCTTCCTGCCGTATATTTTATTCTGCCAAATAAATTATTATATTCATAAAATTTTCTTAATTTTATGTGTAACTGATTTTTGTATTTATATATTTTTTCCGTGCCTTTAATATTATAATGAATTACATAATAATAAAATAAATATGGTTTGAATATATTAACTAATAAATCCTTTGGAAATTTTTCATGAATTTCTAATTTGTTAGTATGGTAATTATTATTCAACATAAGATTTACTGCATTATATAATGTTTGATTAGGACTAGTATAAACATACTGTTTAATAGCATACTCTCTTAAAAATGGTTCATTATTAATAAAAAAGTTATATTTTACAAAGCATTCTAAAAAAAATAAATGCATTATTAATGAAAATTTATATGTACATTCTTTCATCTTAAAATATATATTACACAATGTTGATGTATTTATTTTTTGATTGTTATACGGATTTTTAGGTGATAATGGTCTAACAAAAAAATTCGGAGCATTACAAATAGCAGTTTCTATAATATGTATTAAATCATGCATACTAAATAAATATCTGGATTTATTTTGTATCATCACAAATGTTGATGGATGATTAATATCTAATGGAAATAATGTTAGATCATTTAATACCACTAATGGCCAACACTTATATCTATATACATTAACTAGTTTGATTAGCGAAAAATATATTCGCTGTGCTTCACAAAACACAATTAATATTTTCTCTTTAAGTTCATTTGAAATATATATATTATTCAAATAATTGCTCAAAACAGATAATTTAATGTGTGCCATCTTTGAATAATAGTTTTTGATTTTTGATTTTTTTAATATATTATGCATATCATTTATCATCATATAGATATACAATGATATATCTATAAAAGCATTATTATAATTATTTATAGAAAAAGGTTCAAATGGATCATCTGGATATGTTATTTTGTTACTCTGTATACATTTTTGCAATACATAAAAAAATGTTTTCATTTCTTATTTACTTATCTATTATTAAAAGTTCTAATATTTTAATTTATACTAATAATATTATTTAATTAATTTATAATATTATTTGGTTTTTTTTGGTTTTTTGGTTTTTTGGTTTTTTATTTTTTTGTTATTTTGAGTTGTTAATTTAATTGTTTTTTGTTTCTATTTTCTATTTATCTTTAAGCAAATGGATCATAATCATTATCTTTTCCCATTTCTTCCATTTTAATATTTGCCACATTTGTCTCTATTTCTAATTGTCTCTTACTACACATTTCTTCTTTTTCTCCTAATCCAGCAAACAGAGTTTCTTCAATTATATCTTCAGCTGACTTGAATTCATATTTATATTTCTCATCCAGATTTATCATTTCATTCAAATCTAATACTACTTGAAATGATGCAGTGCCATATAATCCCTCTTGTCCACACATCACGTTCGCTGAAATTCCTCTCATTGTATCCAATTCTGCATGTCTCGCTGCTTTCAAAAACATCTCTGGTGTCTCTTCAAATGACGCCTTTGCAATAGGCCCAATATCATCATTATTTATTCCATGTCTGAATATTGAAACCATCTTAAAGTTGAATGTCATTCTGTCGCACAACAACGCCATATGATGTGCATTTACATATGCACCATCAAACTCTAGCACTTCTGCCAATTCATTGTAAATTGCAAATCTCGCTGCTTCCATTCCCAGCACATTAAAGATCTCAATAATATCATTACTATAAGTTCTATTTGGATCTATGTAATCTAACCCTAAAACATCCAACATGTTTGTTCCGATTGTATCCAAGACCCAGATATCCTTCTTGATATATGCACCCGACTTTTCTACCAAATTATCCTTGATCTTTCTCAGAATGACCTTGTTAATATTTTTTATACCACGAAGGACAATGTTATTCAATAATGTATCCTGGAAATTCTTCAAGATATAAATCTGATCGGATTGATCTAATGGATTGAGTTTTGCCTTCTTTTGACTTCTACTCTTTGCATTGTCTATTATGTTTTTCATCCGAATACGAAATACCAATTTGTCCGCATTATAATCTGAATAGACGCACGATATCTCTTCTTTGTAAACATTATTTAATGTAAAGTTCACATCATCCATTGTGATATTCTTCTCAAGCATCACCTCTGGATCCATTATAATACGAATAATCCACTTTGATTTCTCTGTCTCATCTTCTTCTATCGCTGTCTCTATGCATTCCGAAATCATCGTCTCAAATTCTCTGTATTGTGACATCGTATTTTTATCCTCATCTATCATTGTGTTCAAATCATCCGGATCAAAACATATCTCTACTGACTTCACAATTTCTTCTAATCTTGTGTGCTCCAACATGTATTGAATCGTGCTCGCCTTTTCTCGGTCTGTCTCGTCTTCCGGTTTCAAGAACACCGTTAACGATGGATTTTTAAGAGATGCTGACAGCGATAATATTTCTTCAATTCGCGGCACACCACGCGTCACGTTGGATTTTGACGCGACACCGGCAAAATGAAATGTATCGACTATCGCCAGACCATTATAGATGTTAAAATTTCTCGTGTCTGAAATAGTGAGATCATAAGCATAATTTGTCGTATTTGAAACTTCTTCAATGGAAATGACTTTGTCAAAGTATGTATCAAAACAGTTTGTCATTTTGTCACGAGGTATCATGACGATTTTCCCATCAACTTCATTTGGAACCATTGTATCTGAATGGCAATACTCGTATTTAAAATCATGCGCCAAAATCTTCTTCAAGTTTTCCTGCTTGTAATCCATTTTAATATTTAACATGGATGCTAATTTTTGAGACTGCTTGTTGCGAACATATAAATAATATATTTGTTTAATGTCTTTGGATCCTCTGTTATTTGTTTCTTGTTTTTTAAACTTTGAAATTTTACTGTATACTCCCAAAATATTAAGAATTTGTTGCACATCCATTAGCAATTCTTTGGACACTGAAGCCATTGAAATATCAGGACTGTGACCGATCTGTTTACTATTTGTATTTACGCAACCGTCGCCGCCAATGTATGCATCCATAAATCCTAGTAAACATTCTTTGTTGGAGAATATAATTTCATCTGACACAAACTTATTATGACTTAGTTTGCCACAAAAGTGCTCCAACAATCGGCATAAAACTGTGCTGTAAATTCTAATGTCTTGACTTGTCCATCCTTTTTGATTTTTATCTTCAACTTTGTAAATTTTTGTCGTCAAATTATGTTTCTCACAAAATTCCAAAATAGGAGCGAAGTAGCTATCCACATTATTAGCTATAGAAACTTGAAATCTATTCATACATCCTTCAGCCGCATATGCCCCAACCAAATACCCCAAATTATAATCTAATGGTAAATTCTCCGGAAATTGATAATCATTCATATTTGATTGCAACATGTAGACACAGTTAGGAGCAAAGGTTGTCTTGGTTTTACAACCATTTCTTAGTTTTTCACTAACTTTGGTTATAAAACTATCGCTTCGACTATAGGGAAGCGTAAATGTTGAACCTTGATGTTTTGACCACCATCTATATTCATGCATTACTGTTTTTGCCTTTTCTATTTCGGATGAATAAATGTATTCTGTTGGCGATAATATGGATTTTAAATTTAGTTCTTTGGTTTCCGCAAAATCTACTTGCATTTTTGATACAGGCAAATAATCACCAATATTCAATTCATCTCCTTTTATTTGTGTTATTTTTCCATTTATTAATTTTAAAACAGACTTAGCTTTTGTTACTATAACTTCTCTTTGTTCCTTTGTCGTGATCTTAAGCATCACATTTGTTCCGTCTGTATTAATAACCGGGTGTTTTGTAACTGCTTCAATTCGCTTCCATAGCATCTCACCGTCTTCTGTGCATGATGGAATTTCATAATAATCGTCTACTTCCGAATAAGTTGTGTCTTTGTCTTTATAATATTCCGTCTTTGTCGCCATCTTTATTTTATTTTCAATAAAATCTCCAATCTGGGTTTTCTTAATTTTTCCTTCGCGATCTCTGACGATAATCTCAGTCTCATATGTAACTGAGTTTAGTGTATTATGCACAATGACACCATAATCCGTCATGAAAGTTTGATTTGCGGGAACAGTAAAGTCATACACATATTCTGATTGTTCAGGAACAATTATTTCAATATTGACAATCTCATCCCAGATGACACCAGATGATGCCGCTTGTTTTAAAATTTGAAGTTCATCTGCAATTAATTCAGCCTTTTCGCTTGTTTCAAATATCTCAATATACTTTTCTAAAGTGCGACGCCCAATGCTATCTTTCTTTGCCCAGCGACCATAGTTGCGACTTTGACCAGGTAACTTTAAAACTTTTCCGCACTTAGCTACAACCTCACCTAAACCAGTAATTTTATCAATTTCATCAGATAAATTGTAAGCATCTGTTCGTTCACAATACTTTACTAAATTCATCAACTTATCGGCGTGAACTAGACTGCCTATTTTTTCTTCATATTGTTTAGCATATTTTGCTGAAATGGATAAGTTATATATTGGAGAACCGCGAACAAAGTTTTCTTTAATTGACGCAAATATATCAAAGTAGTTTAACAAGAGTGCTATGTCTTTTGACAATTGTTGACTTCTGCTACATGATCGTATCTGATGATGTTTTTCGTCTGATTGAAAGTTTCCATCTCCATCCATGTACGCCTGAATTAAACCTGCTTTAAACTCTAATGGAGCCAGGAAAGCAAAATCAGGAATAATCTTTACAAATGATCCTGTTCCACAAGTCGATAATAAGAAATCGGCAACCTGTTTGCAACTGAAACTAGTTTGAGTGGACGGACCATATTCTCCTTGGCGTTTATTCACAATACATGTTTTATCAAATCTAGCTGCAAATTGCTGTGTATTTGTTATAAAATGTTCTGATACATTTGTGATACATGTATTATACTTTGTAACATTTCCTTCTGCTAAATATGCTCCGATAAACCACCCAAACAAATAATCTAGTTTGTAATCTTGACTGCCAATTTTAACAACTTCATTCACAAATGTATTATCAATATGTTTTGCAACTGGAATTCGCATACCTTCTTTAAGGTCGGCGCCAACAATTGGCATAACTGTTTGATTATCTCTTATCAAATGTGAATGACTTAAAGTTGTCGTCACCTTTCTACCACTTTTTGTGGTAACTGTCATCATATGGCCATTCACTGGATGTCTGCTCACATGCGAGATCTTATTCCATTGCGTTTTCTCTTGACTATCTACACCAATGATATAATATTCGTCTTCCAATGCATCCAATAGTGTCTCTACACTGTCTGCATGTCCAGTGTTAAATGTGTAATCGGGCTTTTCTTCAATAAGACCATCACATAATTCTCCAATCGGTCCTGAGACCATAGAAATTATTTTTGTATTTTTATTTATTTTTGCACACCTAATATGCTCACAAAATTGGAGCGACATTTGCGTTGTCGGCTCGCCAATGCTCTGGGCGGCTATCATTCCAACCATTTCACCAGGTGCTACAATAGATCGCTTATAATCAAGCACAATTGTCTGCAATAATATATCAAGTGCTTTCTTGTTGAAACGCTTGTTCAAGAGCAAATCTTTAGGCGACAAATAGTAGAAATACATGACCTTAAATAGCTCTGTTGGTTTTGCATAATGAATTTTTAAAAGGCTTTCGTATGTCTCCTCTATTAATTCAAATGCCTCCAACATTGTTATGTCAACAAGAGAATTTGGATTGACGTTCTGCTGTCCCATTACATTTTGAATGATATGCATGAATGCAACTGGAAGACGAACTACCTTATCTGATTTGAAATTAAATATATTTTTTATAATATTGGCTCTATTTTCTATCATGTAAGTCGTATACTGTTGGCATTTTGCATTTATTTGGTCTTCTTGTTTCTTCTGTCTTGTTAATGCACTCTTCACAAACATTCCCGATAATGCCTTTGATTTGCCTTTGTTGTCTTCCGGAATATTGAAATGCGCATAAATATCTTGAACCGTCATTTCAACAATTGGAATTTCTTGGTTTTCTACCTTGATCGTGTCAATCCCATCATCGCCGTAAGAGAATTGCACTACTTTGCCTTTGCTGCTTCGCACAGTCATGTCGTAATTGACCATCAAATCTTCCATCCCTTTAATCAATCTGCGCTGAATATATCCGGTGGTACTAGTGTCGCGAACCTGTAGACCATTTGCTAGTCCAAAATTTAAAGTGGATGGAATTGTTAAATCATATACCTTTGGATATTTCTCTACTCCGACAATATTAATTTCTACAATTTTGTCTAGCACGATATCATTATAAGTCTCAAAGTTACGGTGATTTGTATTCCATTTGATGCCCGACATTTTCTTCATTTTCTTGTCATCGATTAATGTAATGGTTTCCGAAAATTTTTTGCCCCATTGAGCTCTAATTGATAATCTATATGTCGGTTTAATATTCTTTGTGCCTAGATTATTTGATTTCAATTGGCTTTTAAACATTTTTCCAAAGATCCCAAGTCGTGAACACAACATAGAAATTCCTTCAATCAATCGTGAAGACGCGGAACCAACATCCACTGAATTTTTACTAATTGTTCCATCGCCTGAATAATATCCATTTAATAATCCTTTTACAAATGATTGTGGTGCAATAAATGCTTCAGTTGGGACATATTTGTTTGCCGCTCCACTGCCAACTAATTTCGTAATAAATGTCGCTAATACAGATGAATTGCCTGTAATTGTTCGGGTTGTTCCGCCAATTTTATTTATTCTGCTTCTTTCCGTGCAACTAATTTTATTTTTATCAAACCAATTTTTCATAAATGTGATAATGTCGTCATCCATATTGGTAATGGTAACTGTATTTCTATAAGCATTTCCTTCTGCCAAGAATAATCCAATAAATATACCATTTTCTTCATTTAACTCAAACTGATCTGAAATACACGTTCCTTTTCTTGCTGCATGATAAGGATAAATAAATCCCGGTTTAATGTTAGATACATTGCTTCTAATTTGTGTTCTTTGAAGAGATGCTTTTTTACTGTATGGAAGTGTGAAATTTTGTCCATTGTTTTCATCCCACCAACCATCTGGAATTTTGTTTCGTTCAACCATTGTATCTTCCATCATTTGAACTGCTGTAATAAACTCAGTACCATATATGTATTTTTCTTTTGGCAAATAAGATGACATATCTATGCTGTCCTTAATTATTGGTGGTTCACATAATTCGCCGGTAACCGGGACACAATCCCCAACTTTTATTTCCGGTGTTAGCGTCTCCACCAATTTTTTGGTTACAGAATTCCAAATCAACAATGATTTACTTTCAGTAACAATCACAGATCGTCCTCCAGTTGTTTTAATTTCATACAACTCGGTTCCTGGATCATGTCTTGTAACCGCGGTCACTTCCCCCCAAGTAACTATTCCATTCTCATCTGTTGTTGGAATGTAAATATTGGCGGTATTTAATAATTCCATCCGTCTCTCTGTGAAATGCTGAATGTCTTCGGGTGTTGTGCAATTGTCCAAATGATTGTCAATCCATTTACCAATTTCCACATATTTTGGCTCACCATTTTCAATAATCACAATTGGAGTATTACTGACAACTGATTTTACCGCTGTATCAATCAGACCAATACGACCACCCATTGCATGAAAGAACACTTCCTGTGGCGATAATCCATTAATATAGGAACTCTCCACAAATCCACGAGCAACTGGGCTATCATCATACTTGGTGTAATGTGGTAACGTTCTGTTTTCAAATCCATAAGGAATTCGTTTTCCATCTACGTTTTGTTGCCCTAAGCATGCCGTCATTTGCTGGATATTGATCTCTGTACCTTTTGATCCTGCATTGAACATGATCACAAATCTATTATCTTTGCTGAGATTTTTAAGCGCTTCTCTGCCTGCCTCTGATTGTGCTTTCCCGAGAATATTATTTATTTTTGTCTCAAATTCTTCCTCATTGGTTTTTCCTGAGCTGTTCTCAAACACACCAACTTGAACTTGATCAATCAAATTTTTCACATCCGTTTTTTTATCTGTAATGATGTTTATGATCTTTGCGTTTGTTGTGGAGCTTGTAATCAAATCACTAATTCCCACGCTAAATGCACTCTGTTTCATGTATTCAGTTACAATGTTTTGCAAATCATCTATAAATTTGGCTGAGGCCATGTTGCCAAATGAATTACAGACACGATGAATTAAGCCTTTCGTGCCTGACCCTAGAATTCCCTTGTCCATCTGGCCTCTTAGATAGTGCCCATCTTTGATCTCTACGACATTGTTTGACTCCGCAATGTTCTCCTTTTCTCCATCGAATTGTTTATTCTTCACTTTGATCGACATTGGCGGCAAAATCTGCGACAACACTTGGAAATTCGTAATTCTATCATTTACTGATTTTCCTCCTGTTAGTGCAGCGGGATTTACTCTGTCAAACATCATCAACAAATTCATCGCTTCCTTGTGACTAAAATTGATATTCTCTCTTGTAAATCTGTATGATCCCAACATGGAATCCTGATAGATCCCAATAATCGGCGCATTGTTTCCCGGACTGATTATCTGGTATGGCACCGCGGCCAAATTCTTTAATTCTGACTCCGCCTCTGGATCCTGTGGCATGTGCAAATTCATTTCCAGCTGAATTTTTCCTTACCATTTATGGTAAGGCTGGAATACACCTTGTGCCTCATCAGGTTGGTTAGACCATCATTTGAGACCCGTAACCGTCTACTCTCTGAACCTTCCCCATACTCTTACCATAACGAGGTTAGGGGCTTGGCTGCGGATTATCCAATCCTTCACATTTTTACCATCGGGTTCGGAAATTAACCGAGATCCTCGTAATTTTTTTCAAAATTAGAGTGGTAGTGAAGGCTCTAAGGAAGTTCCCGCAATTTGATCACGTTGCCATTTAATTAAATCTAATATAAACATTCTTGCTCTATTTTTTATTTCGTCTATTGTTTCAAACTTTCCTACAAATGTTGTTCTAATTCTTCCAACACTAACTCCAATATATTCATAACCGATTGTATTGTTACGAATTACATGAATATACTTATCTATATTAGTATCGTCAAATATGATATTTTTAAATTTGTCAAATCTTTTATCTTCATGTTGTTTCTGAACTACTACCATCATTTCTTTTCGGTGTGAAATATCACTTTTAAATTCAATTAATCGTTTAGATATTAAATTTTTAGTATATTCACTTCTTTTTAAATTTGGATTTGGTGGTTTAATTTCAGAACACAACATAATTTCGGAATCATCTAAAATTATTTTCTTTCCTTTTAGATATCCTTGAGTTTGACCGCCATCTGTTAAATTATACCCATTTGGATACTTTGAGTTAAAATCAACGATATATTTGACTTCATTGTCGTCAAGTTCATCAATTTTACATGTAATAAGTAGTTCACATTGAAAATTGTCAACACCATATTTAAGTAAAGCACTATTTAAATATTTGCATCCAATTTTATTTGAATGTATTGCTTCACTGATATGATCTTTAAATCTTCCCATGTATCCAAATGGTCTATATTTATTATGGTTTAAACGATGACTTCTTGTTTGACCGATATAACATTTGTTTGTTAGTAAGTTTGTTATTTTATATATTTCACCAATAACTTTATGAAATTCATTTTTATCTAATAGACGTTCCATTATTATATTTATATAGCAAGATATGTTTATACTGTTTAATTATATGACTATACGATTATATATAATTCATTCCTTATGAATTAGTAGATATTACACTGTTTTCCCTGTTAAGTATTATCTACAACTTAACAAGCAGTCGCATGTTGGGGACAAGATAAATTTGCATTTTAAAGTTTATCCCCATCGAAGTCGGCATTGTATGGTTTTGTGTCCGCGACATTCATTCTAAAAGTATCGCCTATTTTCATAATTTTAGCGATGTGGCACATCATCGACATTCTGTGTAAAGTCGGTTGCCGATTGAATAAGATAGCGTCTCCGTCCATCATGTGACGATGTACTATCCAACCATCTTCCAAGACAATTGAGTTTCTATCTTTGTATCGCAAAGTGATTGACTTGACACCAGGAATTTCCAAGATCTTTGCACCTGGCCAAATATCAGGTCCATTTTGCACCAATTTGGTCAGGAAAGCCTTATTTACTCTGTTCACTACTACAGGCTTGGTAATATTCTTCGCAATCTTCATAGGAATTCCTAGTTCTTTGATGGAAATATTGGGATCAGCCGTAATAACCGAACGTGCGCTAAAATCAACACGCTTGGCCATCAAATTGCCTCTCATACGACCTCCCTTTCCATTCAATCTGTCCTTAATTGACTTCAATGGTCTGCCAGATCTTTGCGCCACTGGATTTGCACCTGGCAATTTATTATCAATCTGACTTGCCACGTGATATTGTAAAACAGTTGCCCAATCATTGATCACCGACTCAGGCGCATTGTTCTGAATTTTCTCCTGAAGTGTCTTGTTAGTCTTGATAATATTTACTAAGATGTGACTTAAATCATCTTCTGAACGCTGTTGCGCATCGTGCTTCACAGAAGGTCTAACTGCGGGAGGAGGAACTGCCATGACTTGACAAATCATCCAATCAGGACGAGACCATAACGGACTGAAACCCATAAAGGTCACGTCTTCATCAGAAATGCGCTTGAAGATTTTCAAAACTAGCTCAGGAGTTAGCGGAATGATAATATTTTCTTCTTCGCCTTCCTCACTAGTATTTGGCCACTCCGCATATAATGATGCCATTCCTTCCTTTTTGTATCTCTTTGGCTGCAAACATCCACATCCGTCTTCAGTATCTTCACCACATCGCTTAACGTTTTTAACTAAATCAACCACATATTTCCAACGAGCTTGGTTAGCCATTGTCAATGCTTGCTTAAACTTTTCTTTTGAAACTAAAAGTCTGCTGCATTTAAAACAGACACATTTTAATATTTTTTGTATTGTTGTCAAATATTGAATAAAGAATACCGGCTTGGCTAATTCTATGTGACCAAAATATCCTGGAGTTTTCATATAATCTAGACCATCTGTTGGGCAGATAAGTCCAGGTTCTAAAACTCCCATTCTTGGATCAAACAGTCCATTAATTACCGGTTTATTATTTATATACGTATCACGACTAGTAATTTCCGCAACAGAACCTTTGCGTATCTCTTCAGGAGATAATATACTAAATTGGATACCAATGATTTTTGAGCTAATAGTATTTTGCATATTTCCAGAGTTCTGTGACATTGTATCTTATATTAATAAGATAATAATATTTATATTGTTTTTATTTCAATTTTATTTTAATTGATTTTATTTAATTATTAATTTAATTAATTGTGTTTATATTTTAATTTTATCAAAATATAAATTATAAAATTATCATTTTTCCATTATCATTTTTCCATTATCATTTTTCCATTATCATTTTTCCATTATCATTTTTCCATTTTAAAATATTATTTAAAAATATTACTTAAACCTAAGATTACATATATAGTAATAGCATGTCAAAAGATAATAAATCCAAAATCAGTAAAAAATATTTGTCAAAAAAAGAAGAAGCTGCTAGATTAAGAAAAAAACAACACGAATCATCTGATAGTGATTATAGCAATGATGATGACAATGATGAAGACGATGAAATGGATGTTCAAGAATACCGTGAATTTTTATCAAAAACATTTCCTTCCAAACATATTGATAAAAAAGTTAAGGCCGGCAAAAAACTTAAACAGGTTTTAGAAGATGAGGAGGAAGAAACAAGAGTAAAAAAAACTTACAAGAAAGGAAAAAAATCAAAATATATTTCTGAAAGTGAAGAAGAAGAAAGTGAAACTGATGAAGAATATATTCCTAAAAAAACATGCAAATCATCCATTAACAAAAAAAATAAATCTAATAAAATCAATAAATCTAATAAAAAGAAACCAATTTCTGAAAGCGAAGAAGAGAGTGAGACAGACGAAGACGACGAAGACGAAGAAGACGAAGAAGACAGTATATCAAATAATAATGAAAAAAATGTTAAGAGTAAATCCAGTAAATTTAATATTGTTTTTACAATTGGAGGAAGAGAAGAATATGATGAGGATGATGAGGAATACGAGGATGATGATTGGGAATCGTGTAATTCAGAAGATGATACTGAAAATGAAGATGATGATGTCAGCACCGATGAAGATACTGAAGATGATAAAGATGAAGAGGAAGATATTAAACCAAGAAAAAAACCAACTAAACTAACAAAATCTGAAACAAATGTTGAAGATCCTACTAAAGTTGAAAACAAAGACCATGTTTTAACTGTTTTAAAGGATCTTCAAATCAAGGATAAAAATAATGATCTTATTACTGAGTGCATAAAGGTTTGCGAAGAAAAAATAAAGGTCACTAAGAAACAACATGATAAAAAAACTAAAAAACAAAAAGATCGCAATAACAGAATATTTAAACGTATTTTACGTGACAAAAACACGATGAATGATTTTGAATTCTTTGAAAAGCTTGAGCAAGAACAACAAAAAAAGATTATCAAGGAGCTCAGAGAAATCAATAAAATTACTCGTGTAGAAAAACCATATCGTCTTACTCTTTTAGAAGCGGATATGCCTCTCATCTTCAAATCCGCCGCCCTAAAGAAAATCAGCTCTTTACGTCATATGGAACCAGGCAGTGGCGAATTCTATAAGATTAAAAATTGGGTTGACACTTTTATGCGAATTCCCTTCGGAAAATATAATAATCTTCCAATCACCATTGATGATGGTGTTGAAAAATGTCATGACTTTATGGCAGCTGCTCTAAAAACCCTTGATGAAGCGGTTTATGGTTTAAATGATGCAAAAATGCAAATCATGCAACTACTAGGACAACTTATTACTAATCCCAAGTCAATCGGCACTGCAATTGCTATACATGGTCCACCAGGCACTGCTAAAACGACCATTGTGAAAGAAGGTATTAGCAAAATTCTTAATCGTCCTTTCGCATTCATTGCTTTAGGTGGGGCAACTGATAGTAGCTTTTTAGAGGGCCACGGATACACATATGAAGGTTCCATGTGGGGCAAAATTGTGCAAATCATTATTGATAGCAAATGCATGAACCCTGTCATTTATTTTGACGAGCTGGATAAAATCAGTGATACACCTAAAGGAGAGGAAATTACCGGCATTCTAACACATTTAACAGACACCTCTCAGAACTCTCAGTTTCATGACAAATATTTCGCCGAAATTGATTTTGATTTAAGTAAATGTCTATTTATTTTTAGCTACAATGATGAAAGTAAAATCAATCCTATTTTGAAGGATCGCATGTATCGTATTCAAACAAAGGGATACAATTTGAAACAAAAAACTGTTATTGCTAACACTCATTTGCTGCCAAAAATTCGCGAACAAGTGTGTTTTAAAACCGAGGATATTATTATTCCGGATGAAACTGAACACTATATAATTGATAATTTTTGCAACAAAGAAGATGGTGTAAGAAATTTGAAGAGATGTTTGGAAATTATTTATACTAAATTGAATTTATATCGTTTGATGCGTCCTGGTTCTAATTTGTTTGAAGAGGATATGGCACTGAAAGTGGAGTTTCCTTTTAAAGTAACCAAAGATATTGTAGATAAGTTGATTAAAACTACCAAGGAAAATCATGCTGCGTTGCATAGCATGTATATGTAATTTTCTCATTTTTTCTAATATTTTTATAAAAGCAATACATACAAGCTAACAAATATGAAATTTGCGTTATTATTTTAGTAAATTATATAATATAGTGATTATATAATTTACTATATGTTTTTTATAAAAATATTTTTTAATTGTATTAATTATATCAACCAAATATATATTGATTTTATTAACGATTCTAAAAAACAAGAACAAAATAATATAATATTAAAAAAATGTAATATTAGTTATGGACAATATTATTGTATTAAACAACTTGTAAACGGTGATGAATGTGACGATGATGTGGATGAAAAAACGCTTAGACATGTAGAATATATTCATCAATTAGGAATAAAAATTAATAACGAAAATTCATGGCCATTTATAATTAAATTAATTAAAAATAATAAAATTAATAAGGTTGTTCCGGTGTAAACTTTATTATCTCATCCTATATTATAATGCCAAAGTTCAGTAATGGAAAGATTACGTCTAATGTAATTTTTTATAATCGCGGTGTTCCAAATGAGTCCAAATATTTTGCATGGATTGCAAGTCAGAATTTCTCTGCTGTAAAACAAATTGCCCGATATAATAAACTTTCAAATGTAACAAAATAATTTATTATCTCTTATGAATTCAAATACTTAACTAAAATAATGATATAAAGACAAATCAATATATTATTATTTAAGCAGTCTAATAAATAAACGTTGTTACGCAAAAATCACTTGCCAAAGTTGGATTTAATATATATGCATATGGCATCAAACAATATCCATTTATTCCCCACGATGGTGACCATGAATTAGAACACGTAAACATTTGGGTAACATCATTATATCCTACAAGTGTTATACAATGACCACCTAACAAAGCTTCTGTCTTTATATTTGGCATTGGAATTTTCCCATTAGTTGTGTCTAAGAAACTTTGATAAACCATTATTCCGAATATTATTGGACTATTATAGGTTTGCAATGCATTTTTTATACTTGTTAGATCTTGATTTACAAAAAAATAGGTGAATTTCATAAACTTTTTTGAATTATTAAATATTGTTAATGGCGGCAAATTTGTATAATTTGTCTGTATATAAGGATACACTGTTTCTTTGCAGACACCGTAATTAAGAATTGCTTGACATGCTGTTCTTATAGTAGTACCATCATCCTGATTTAATGGAGTATCGTCAATGCATCTACATATCGCATACATCATTAATCTAGATAAATTTATTACTTTGTTAGTTTGTTTGCTAACTGTAAATGAAAAAGAATTCATTACACATGTTCCTAAAGATCCTTGGTCTAATATTGGCGGCAAATTAGCTAAAGTAAATGTTGCAGGAGATACTTTTGTTGCAGCGCTTACAATAGTTAAACCCTTTTTTGTTGTTGATGTTAATTCTAACGCGTTATTTGTTGGATGAACTGTCGTTTTATGTATATAGTCACGACTATCTGGTTCTTGAAACTGATGAGTTAGCTTATACTTTGTTAACATATATTATTAATATATTATTTTCTTTTGTTAGTTTTGCGTCTTTTGTTAGTTTTTCTTCGTTTTCTAGTTCCGCCTTTTTTAAATGCGTTAATAGCATTAAAAATTCGTTGTGTATACTCACCGTAAAAACCACCATATTCTGTAATAAATTCTTCTAGAGTCATTTTCCGTGCATCTTCTCTAACCTTAGTTGCTGACACCGCTATTTGACCCTCATTTACAACAGCAGCAATTCCAATAACATTAGTTCGTAATTTAATATTTAATAATTGTCCTATTGATTTTTGTAAAGATTGTTCAATCCATGCTAATTTTTTAACATCTCCATCTTTTTCACCCGAAACACGAAAAGTCTCAATTTCTTTAATAAAACTATTTACCTCTGTTATTTTTTGTCTTATTTGGCCTGCTATTTGTTCTGCAGCTTTATCCATTTCTTCTATTATAATATGAGCTGTTTGTATTAAATCATTAATTTCTTGAAAATTATGCTGCAATAAATGTATCACGACAGCTCGTTTTAAACTAAATGGAAGCGGATCAGATTGTGATTGTTTTTTTCCAGGTCCACTTCCCAGTAAAATTATAACTTTATAGTTTCCTTCAGGATTTTCAACGAATGCTCTATTTATCAATTGTTTTAAAGCTATTATGTGTCCAATATGAGGTGGATTTAAACGACCAATAAAATAATATACTTTATAATTACTATATATTTCTTTTTGTAGATTTTTAATTTGCTCATATTTAAGTTTGTTTATCTCTTGTAAATATTTATATTGATTTGTTTTGAACTCCCTTATTTTTTGTGTTTTTTGTTCAGGGATAATAGTATTTAATATTTTCGGCTTTTTATATTCGGTACCAAGTGAGCGTGCACGAGTTAATGGCAGAAAGATAGTATTATCCTCTAATGGTTGCGAACTCATATATTATTATACATTATACAAACAAATTAAAAATAAGAATACTATAAGGTATAAAGATGTATTCAACTAACAAAAAAGAGAAATCTCTTGTTAAGGAACGAGACACTATTTCAAGCATGATTGATCTCTCTAAACAATGCAACAAATTCCTAGACAGTTTACAGACATCGCGCCAACAATTGTTACAAAACATTAAGAACAACGAAAATGATTTCTTTGACAAAAATCCGCACATTGTATCTCAGTTTAATGCCCTTTTTGATCCAACTGGGTTCAATAATAAAGTTCAAATTTTTGCCGAAGAATTGAAGGACATTGTTGATAACTATTGTTGCCATGAGTATATTGAAGACCTTATTGATGTGGAATATGATCGTTCTAAACGCGTTGTTTATTGCCAGCTATGCGAACTAACAAAACGATAGCACTTTTATTTATTTTTAAAGTTAGCGTCTTCCTTTCTTCTAATAGTCTTTCTTTTATGCGGTCTTTTTTTAGTTATTTTTTGATGCGGTTTTCTTCTTCTAACAGTTCTTCTTCTTTTTCCTTTTGCAACATTAGCATATTCAGGTCCCTTAATATGATTGTCAATAGCTAAAATGTTACTTACGGTTAAAGGATCAACTCCTTCAAAAACTGAACATGCATTGTCTACCATGTTTATTTCAGGTCTTCCATTTTGTTCACAAAATTCAATTATCTTNCTTAAAAATATTGGCGTATCAAATAAATCANTTGCATCATTGTCACCAGTTAAAAAATATATAAATTTAAGATTTGTTAACAAATTATCCATGCATTTTGCACCAATCTCAGGCCAATCTTTACAGACAATTATGCCTAATGTTATATCATCATAATCATACATCTTTTCAAGATATTGCGTTCCTTGTGTTGTTCGTTCTCCTAATAATTCTCCATAAGGAACTTCGCCATATCTTGTAGGACATTTATTTTTTCTCTCTTCTTGTCTTTCCATGCCTTTATCGCGTTGATATTCCATTACAGATTGTGTAGTTTGATATAATTGATCCGGACTTAATTCTGGGTTGACAGTCATTTTTGCATGTGTCCTTCCTTCTCTTAATATGGTATGTATATCTANAATACTTTCTGGATCTGATACAGCCTCGCACATTGAATGTGCTACATAAATATCGCTGGCTTTAGAAGTAAATGTGCACTGACCAGTGCCAGCCAACCCAAATTTATTTAATAAAGCAGTTTCACATGTTTGAAGAATCGGCTTCGTATTGTTATCACTCAATATTATTGTTCCATGCATGCTTATTAAAAGCAACATTGACGATGGACTTGTTCTATTGAAATTCATATCAAAACTCGTATTATGACATCTTTTTGACTTAAAATTGTATGTATCAAGTTTTTCTCCTGAATGTGCTGTTATAGTCTTTTTGTGTTTGATCATGCGTTGTTTCATTTCAATTTGATCATATGAGCTTTTAATATTTGTATAATATATATTTATTAATATATCAGAAATACAATTATCAATATCTTGTGCTTCACATCCATCCTCTCTCAGTAACACTTCCATAAATGATTGAATATTAAAATCATTGTTCTTTTCTAAGCATTCTTTTAACATAAACAAAAATAATTGTTTTTTTTCATTATCTACAGGATCCATAATACTCATATCAAAAGAAGAACTTAATGATAATGACTTGCTCATAATATTATATTTTATTATATTAAATTAAATCAGTTCGATAAGTAGGTAATTAATTTTAAGTTACTAACAAAATAAAATATTAATAAATATTTTATTTTGTGATGATATATGGTTTCTAATATTTATTTTTTAATAAACTGAGTAAGGCACGTTGTTCCCAGCACGATTTTGTAAAAATTGATATTGTTTCATATCCAAACAAGCACATCCACTGCTAGTGGAAAAAGCGCCAGGACAACACTCAGGTTTAAATGGTGTATTCGCAAACATGTCCATTTGCCCTTCATTTAAAGGCGGATTATTACGATTTAAAATACTTTCGGCTCCAGCGCTTGGTGTGGTTCCCTTGCTGTAAGATAAAGTAGGCATTGCCCATGTGTCTGGACTCATTATGTATCCGGGTGCCTTGTTAGATCCAAATTCGGGACCATATGCCTTATTATTAGAGCCGACAAATCCTTCAGTTGCTACTTTTGTTCTTTTTTTTGGTTCAAACCCTAAAAACCCTTCTTTTGTTTCTTCCTCTTCCTCTTCTCCTTCCTCATTTACGCGTCTA
>TBL_comb47_HYPODRAFT_10003177_pt1 | contig 19682 bp, 14 predicted proteins | sample TroBogypolimnion_40_FD_10682 | JGI IMG/M metagenome (IMG submission 10682) | reverse complement strand
TGGCGCTACAACCGGCGCTTCGACCTAGCCAGCCTCCTGCCACGCCTACTTCACGCCGCCGCCAGAACTCCGCCCATGCCCATCAAGCTCCTCTATTTGGCTGAGAATGCTTGGTAATCAGGAATGAGTTTTCCCCATTGATGGTTGGTCGCCGAAGGGGGTGACCAGAGCGGAGGACACCCCCTTCGGGCCGCGCATGCCGGGTATATGCGATTGCTCCTTATGTCTATCCTCTCGGTGGCGTATAACTCTTCCAAACAAGGAGAAGCACATTGGAGTCACCAGCCTTCAGGTCAAGTGGCTTTTCTCTTCCCCAGGTTTCACTTGGCCTGGGCATCCTCGCGGTGGCGGCCCTCCTTCCCCAAATGCATGAGCGGTTAGCCAGAATCCTGATGGGAGGTACCTTGGCCGCCGCGAACGGCTTTGCCTGCTGGGCTAGCCTCAGTCGATCCCACCGGTTCCCTGATGAAGCCTTCTCCTGGCGGCTCCTGGCCTTGACTCTCTGCCTAGTGATGGGTGCAAGCATCCTGATCGGCCTCCACCACGGGACCACGGTGGAATCCATGGCCCCGGATACGCTAATCATACTTATTTACGTACTCGCTGCTCTTGTATACCCCTGGGCCCTACTGCGTCTGCCAATGGTTCCTCGCCACCCGGAGGGGTTTAGAATCCATCTACTGGGTGGAATGGTTTTCGGTAGTTCCCTTGCGCTCTTCCTCTGGATTTTGGGGATCTGGCAGGCATCTGCGCCGCTGTCCTGGTTGGACAAGGGACTACTCCTCACGCTCTGCCTCAGAGTGGCTCTTATGGGCGGTGTGGTCGCCTACCAGATGGTTGACGAACCTACGCGTTTAAATGGGCCCTTGGGGTGGCTAGTTGTTGCCATCAGCCTGGGAGCCTTCCCTGCCGTTTGGTCCATTGCCCAAAAGTCGCTGGATGCCACACGAATCCCATTCACTGCGGGCCTCTCCCTTATTTTCCCTATCGCCTTGGCCTTCGCGGCACTCAGCCCGCTGCCGGTGGATGTCCCGATGGACCGGGCCGTAAAACGCCGCTTCCTTCAGGATTGGCTCATTTACGCGCCTTACTTCGGCTCCGCTGTTTGCCTCCTGGTCGCCATCCAGAAAGCTACGCCGCAACTCCTGGTTCCTATGCTTGGTTTTATGGCGGTAAGCACGCTTCTGGTCATTCACCAGTTTGCGCTGCTCTCGGAGGTCCGGTTCGCCCGGGACCAATTGGACGCAAGGGTTAGCGAACGCACCCGGGCTCTAGAACAAGCGCAGGACGTGCTGCTCCGAACGGAGAGGATGAACGGATTGGCGCTGCTGAGTGCGGGCCTGACCCATGACCTGAACAATGCACTTGGTGCCATACCTCCGACCGTTGAAATCATCCGGTTCGCAAAACAAGACGGTCGTCTCCCAGACGACAACGACCTGAATCGGATTGAAAAGGCCGCCCTCCTGAGTTCGGAACTGACCGGCAGGGTCATGTCTTACGCTAGGCAGGAGGCAGAGAAAGAGAGGCCGGAGGATCTTGGGGAACTGATCATCGAGGGGCAGGATCTGCTCCGTCTCCTTTTGCCCAAGCGTATCGCCCTTGAAATTGAGCATGGCGAGGGGCGCTTTCCCATTCTGGCTGTCCAGGGACGTATTCAACAGGTCATGGTGAACCTCGTGGGCAATGCTTCTGATTCCATCACCGGCTCTGGCACCATCCGAATTTGCCTTTCCAAAGGACGGTTCCATGACGAGCGTCCCTGCGTTGTCCTAGAAGTGGCGGACAGTGGTTCGGGAATGGAACCCAAGGTGATGGATCGCCTGTTCCAGCCACTTTTCACGACCAAACCCCCAGGGAAGGGGACCGGGTTGGGCTTGGCTTCAGTCAAGGCCATCGTCGAGGGCATGGGAGGAGCGATCAAGGTCCAGAGCACTCCAGGCTCAGGAACCACCTTTTGCTTACAATTCCCCCGATACAATGCCCCATGAGACTGCCATCAGGAGATACTAATTTTTTCGATTTCTCTCACTGGATAAGCCAATGCTCCCCACTCCAAGCCACGATCGGTCACAGATTCTGCACATTGGCCAGGGGCCTTATGCGCAGAAATTGATCAGCAATGCGCGAACGCTCGGTCTCCGCTTCGATCTTGATTGGGAGGACTTGGGGCAATTCATTAAACTCGTAAACGACGACTGGAGCCATGACCCTGGTGCTGGGGCCGGGTGGTTTCCACCGAAGGTATTCCACGGCATTCCACGGCTCCACCTGACCAGGACCATGACCATCCTTTTCGTCATGACCTACTTTATGGAGGCGCTCTCGCTACACCCTCAAGATCTGGTTGAAGGTGGTCTGTCACCGCTCCAATCCTGGTGCGGATGCCTAGCGTTGGAGGGTCCAGCAGCTTTGATCACGGAACCCGATCGACCGCCATTGCAACTTCTTGAAGTGATGTACATTTATGGGCCACCTCCCATCCACGTGGGTATCCAGCGCGCCCTCGAGGAAACCACTGGCATTCAGGAATTCCTGCCGGGAACAGGCCTTGGATTCCTCTATGCATTCGCCCGGTCCGCTGGCGAAATTCAAGGATTCAGCCAGCCCTTCTTGGAACGCGAGGGCGCACTTCTTCCTGCGTCATTCGCTGAGATGCCCTCGCCATTCCTGATTAGACAGTTCTTCAAGGAGCCCTTGAACGCGACACGCATCGCGCGTCACCTCGAACGGTACCACGAACTATTCGACATGCCGCCATCCCTAGACCGCGCCTGGAAACAAGCTGCTGAGGATCTCATGGGTAGGCTCATTGGACCGGAGCGGATCCTTCGATGATCCCATACGGGACCGATCATGAGGCCTTCACCGATCATTAGGACTACACACCTGGTTGTCTGGTATCTGAACGCTCGTTGAAGAGGTTCGATTGCGTTCCCAGGACAGATTGGATCAACTGGCTCAGTTCAAACAATCGGAATGGTTTATGAACGAAACCGTCCAATCCGCCTTGCTTCATGGCATGGAGGTCTTCCTCCTTCGAGAACCCTGAGGAGAGGATGATCCGGATGTCTGGCCGCAGGGCCTTCATGTGACCGAAGGCCTCCCGCCCGTTCATCTCAGGCATGATCATGTCGAGGATGACCAAGTCAATTCCATCAAGATGACTCTTGAAGGTTTCCACACCCTCTCGACCATTTTCCGCCGTCAGGATGGTGTACCCGAGTCCTTCGAGCATCTGCTTGGCGGTAAGGCGGATGATTTCCTCGTCATCCACCAAGAGGATGGTGCCCACACCGGGAATAGGGGGTTCAACCCTTACACCGGATTGCACCCTTTCCCCTGAGGCCGGTAGGTAGATTCGGAAGACGGTTCCAACGCCCTCTTCGCTGTAAACATGGATGGCACCATGATGGCTTTGGACCGTTCCAAACGCTGCCGCCAAACCAAGGCCAGTGCCCTTTCCGGGTTCCTTAGTTGTAAAGAACGGCTCGAAGATTCGACGTTGTACCTCCGGAGACATGCCGATGCCCGTGTCCCTAATTTCGATTTCCACAAAATTCCCCGGGGACAGGCCAAGACCAGAGACTGAACAGTAGCCCTCGTCAAGTTCGGTATTGCGCAAGGCGAAGGTCAACTCACCTCCATTCGGCATGGCGTGACTGGCGTTGATCGCCATGTTGAGCAACATGTTCTGGATCAATGAATCATCCCCAATGATCGTTGATACCGCGGCGTAATTGCTGAAGGTGATCTTGATTCTTCTGTCGAGGGTTCGTTCCAGGATGGCCTGGGTATCAGAGATGATTTTTCCGACATCAATGGCGGTTGAAGTTTTGTTGTTGTTCCGTGAAAAGGCCATCAGCTTTGAAATCAAACCGGAGGCGCGCTCACTTGCCTTCAGGATCATGTCAATGTATTTGGTCCTCAAAGCACCGCCGGTTTCAGGACCGCTCATCAATTCACAAGCACTGACAATCCCGCCAAGCATATTGTTGAAATCATGGGCGACACCGCTGACAAGCTGGCCAATGGCATCCATTTTTTGGCTGTGGTGGAGTCTTTCACTCAAGGCAGCCTGTTTCTCTTCGGCCCGCTTGCGCTCTGTAATATCTCGCCCTTCCACAATCAGATATCTGAGTTGGCCAACTTCGTCCTGAAGTGGAGAAATGGAGAAATCCACCACATGAAGATCTCCTTGCGGGTCCATATGGGTTGTCTCGAAACGCGTGAAGTTCCCACTCTGCGCCATCGTGATGCATTCTTTGACTTGCTGCTGTTGCTCAAGGCTGTGTTTCCACCAGGGGAGGCTCCAGAGGGACTTTCCCACCATTGATTCGAGAGATTCATCCGTATAGCTCAGAGCGGATTTATTGGCAGTAATCAGATCACCCTGTGGATCTAACAGTCCGTACATCTGGAAGGCGTTGTCCAACACCGCCGTGAGCAGAATCCTATTTTCCTCAAGGGTGATGATGCTGTCCTGGATTTTCGCGGCCATGTGGTTGAAGGAGGTGGCCAAGTCTTGGATCTCATCTCTGCCTCTGATTTCACACCGGGCATCATAGTCACCTCCAGCCAAGGCTTGGGTGGCCTGGCTGAGTTGGACAATCTTCTCCGTGAACATTTTCTTCTGGAGAAGGATCAGCACGGCGGTCCCGGCCAACAGGATAAAGATGCCAGTGGCGGCCATGGTCCGGATGATCATCCGCGCTTCTCGGGTCACAACCGCTTCGGGAACGCTGAGGATGACGGCCCAGGGCTCCGGTGACTGGCCAATCCGGATGGGATTGAAGGAATAGAGTGTCTTGTCCCGGCGATAGATCCGGCTGCCGGGGATCTCGAGTTCCCGACGGTATTCAAGGAGGTGCTCGTGGTCGCCCCCCGGAGTTCCCACTGCATCGGGACGCCCTGTGATGCCGGCGATCATGCCGGTATGGGTCATCAGGATGACCTTGCCCACGCCCCCATAGAGTGTGACGTTGTTGGCGATCTTCTGAAGAAAATCGACCCTGAGGTCCACTCCGGCCATCCCTTGGAACTTCCCCTCCCGGTCAAGGATGGGGACGACCAGGGAGGTCATCAGTACGTTCTCACCTTGCACGGGGTAGACGTAAGGTTCGATCAGAATTTCCTTTTTCAACCGCTTTGGAAGTAGGTAGTAGTTACCAATGCCTGGCTCGTCGTAGTGATGGAGGGGATCGACCTGGATCCTGCCATCCGGCCCACGGTTCCAATAGGGGATGAGCCTCCCGGATCGATCGGACGCCGAGTCAGTGGCATGCCTTGCGTCCATGCCGTCGAAGGCATTCGGCTCCCAGAGGGTGTAGGCTCCCAGGAAGTCTGGGTTCTGGACCAGAACTTCCCGCAGCATGGCATTGGCCTGATCCCGACTCAGGGTGCCTGGCCGGTCGCAGTTCACACTGAGGGCCTGAGAGACCGTCCTGGCTGCGATCATTCCGGATTCCAGGCGCTTAAGGATCGCTTCCGCATGCTCTTGGGCCGTGCTCTGCATCTTGAACTGGGCCTTGTCGAAGGCTTCTCGCTGGGCGGTGTAACCGGCGTAGGTCACCAAGGCTACGCCCAGGGCCAGCATGCATGCCGCGACCGACAAGGACAATTTGAATTGGAGCGAATGAAGACGCATGTCGAGCAGGGCCTCAGTGGGTTTTGAACCGGGAGAGGGCCGCGGCCAATTCCTCGGCGACCATCGACAGGTCTTGGGTGGTACGGTTCACTTCGTGAACGGTCTGGGCCAGTTCCATGGAGGCCGCGGCGCTGCGCTCGGTGGCCTTAGACGCATCCTCGACCTGACGAGCGACCTCGTCGGAGGTTCGGCCCTGTTCCTGCGTTGCCGTTTCAATCTGCTGAGAAGCCCGAACCACATCTTGAATGTCGTTGAGGATGGCCTTGAGCGTGCGCTCAGTGGCCTCAACGGTCACACCCCCTTTCTGCATGGCCTCTTCGGAACTGGCGATCAGTTCCTCGATCTGCCGGGCTGCACCCTGGCTTCGCTCTGCCAACTTGCGGACCTCTTCAGCGACCACAGCAAAGCCTCTTCCCATCTGTCCAGCTTTGGCCGCTTCAATTGCTGCATTCAGGGAGAGTAGGTTGGTCTGCCGAGCGATGTCCTGGATGACCCGGACTGCCTGAACCATTTTTTGGGTGGTTTCCTGAATGGAAGCCATGGCTTCCACTGTGGCCTTGCCCTGCTTGGCGCCTTCTCCTGCGGCCCCCAACATCGATTCGGTTCGTGCATGGCTGGACTGGACGTTTCCGGACACTTCCTGAATGCTGGCGGCGAATTCTGTCATGGCAGCCGCGGTCTGCTCGGATGACTGCCGCTGGGCCTCGGAGAATTGAGCGATTTCCTGGGCGGTCTGGCTCATCTCAGTGGCGGTGGCCGTGAGTTGAGTTGCGCCAGAAGCGACGCGAGCCGAGCTTTGGTTGATAGTCTGAAGCAATTCGTAGAGGGCTTGGAGGAAGTCATTCACCTCACGGGCGATGTCGCCCATTTCATCCTTGGAGGATGCCTCGAGCCTGCGCGTCAGGTCCCAGGTGCTACGAATGTCGTGCAGAGTGCTGGTCAGCGCATGAATTGGCCTGAGGATGAGGCGCAGAAGGATCAGGAACACAACCACGGTGATGACCAGGGTCAGTCCACTGATCATCACAACCAGCTGCATCGTACGATACAGGGCAGAATCGAAGCTGTTGGATGCTTCCACGAAATCGTTGTCGATCCTCTTGACCATGACATCGAGTGATTCTCTGGACTTTCCGGCTAGCGGTGTGACCGAAGCTTCGTAGTCCTTGAATGCTAGAAAGCGCTTATCTTGAGGGACTTCCGTCAACGCCTGCATCCGGCTCCGTCCGTCTTTCACGAAGGCAAGCGTGGCCTCCTTGGCGGTTGAGGTCAGGGCCCTTTCCTGTTCATCTTCAGCTACTTTTTCAAGTTGCCGAAAGGCCTTCTCGATCCGTTCGATCGTCTCATCAAGGGACTTCATGTCCTTTTGCAGGTTCGATCCGAGCATGATGTTTCGTGTCAACCGAGAGACGAAGTTCACATCCTTGCCAATGATCAAGGTCTGAACCTTTGATTCCACCTGGACGTGACGCAGAAATTGGTAACGTTGACGAAGCGAGAACAGCCCGAACACCATGACTGAGGCGCCAAGCAAAACTAGCGTCCCTAGAACGCTGCCGAAAATCAAAATGCGGCTTCTAAACGTCATCGCTTCTCCGACTCTAGTGTTTTTGCCTGGAACAGTCCTCAGACCTTGAAGCTTGATGTCTGCCGAGCAAGATTTTGAGACAACTCAGCAAGGCTCTGGGCGGTACGGGCAATCTCATCAGTGGTAGCGGCCAGTTGGGTCGCTGCGGATGCCGTCTGCATGGCTTCAGACACCCCTGTTTCCACCTGGCGGGCGGCCTCCTCGCCGGTTCGGTTCTGTTCCAACGTGGCCTGGGTGATGTGGCGTACCACTTCTGCAAAGGCGCTGAGGTTACGCTGAATTGTTTCCAGTGCCTTAACCGTGCTTTGGACAGTGTCACCGCCCTTAGCGACGGCACCCTGGGCCTCCTGGAGCAGACCACCGATCTCCTTGGCGGAGGCTCCGGAGCGCTCCGCCAGTTTACGTACCTCCTCAGCAACCACGGCGAAGCCCTTGCCCATGGCCCCTGCCTTTGCAGCCTCTATGGCGGCATTGAGGCTGAGCAGGTTGGTCTGACGGGCGATCTCCTGGATCACCGTGACTGCTCGCGAAATGTCTCCAGCGGTTCGGGTGATGTCGGTCATGGCCTGAGTGGTAGAGGCGCCGGAAGTGACCCCGTGATCCGTGGCCCGCTCTGTCTCGTTCAGTTGCCGCTGGCTCTGGTTGGCACCAGCAGCCACCTCGGCAATGCTGGCACTGAGTTCGGTGATGGCTGCGGCCATACGCTCGGCGCCATTCTTTTGCACGTTGGCACTTTGGGCGATGGAGCCGGTAGTTCGGGACATCTCGTCAGCCGCCGCGGACAGTTCGTGGGAGCCGCTCGCCACCTGGTCCACGGCGGACTGGATGGCCTTCACCGTGGCCTGCAACCTCTCATTCATGCCGTTAAGGGAGACGGCCATCGCGCCAAACTCCTCCCTAGTGGCAATGGGGCAGCGAACGGTGAGATCACCCTTGGCTGTGGCCTCGAGGACGCTCTTGAAGGCCTCCAATCCCCCCTGGATGGTTCGGTAGATGATCCATCCCAGCCAAAGACTGATTGAGATGGCCAGTCCACCAAGGAGTGCCATGCCCATCTGTGTCTGGCTGTAGGTTCTGTCGGTCGTCTGGACTTCCCCCTGGGCCTGCTGGAGGTTGATGTCCCGCAATTTCTTCTCAAAATCGTTCATGGCTTGGCTCAAGGGGACCACCTTGCTGCTCACGAGTTCCGCAGCGCGAGTCTTCTGGCCAGACCGAGAGGCGGGAAAAATCTCCTGGTCCCGCGCCGCCGTGAGTTGGGCGTAGGCAGACTTGAACTTTGGGAATACATCCCGCTCGAGGTCCGAGGAGATTCCCGGCTCGTAGGTGTTCATCGCCTTGGTGAACTCCCCATCGAAGACCTTGCAGCGGGCTTCGGCATCGGCCATGTCCTTCTCTGAACCAGAGATGACATGCTGGAGGATACGGTATTGAGTTCGGAGTCGGGCTGAGCTCGCCTCTCCCAAAGCGGCAATAGGGACCACGTTATCTGTGTAGGTGCGCTTGGCTGAGATGTTGGCCTGACGGAGAGCATACAATCCGCTGCTGGCGATCAGCATTATGAGGATGATGGTGGCGCCGTTGCTGAACGTGAGCTTTCGCTTCATTGATAGGTTGGCGAACCAATCATTGGACATGCAAGCCTCCATCGACCTAATGCAGTGTCTACGTCCCAGGAAGTCACCTTCCTGGGCAGATTTATCAATTATCGGCTCTCCTTGAAAAATATAAAATTTAAAATTATAGATATTTAAATGCTATTATTATTGTTGTTAATAATAAAAAAATGTTCACACATTGATCGTTTATAGAACGCCCACTCGCCTCGACCCGAGGGCTTTCTGCGGCCGCATTCTCATCAAGAAAGCACCTGGCACCCAGGTGCAATCAGGAAACGTGCTTGCCAGCTACCCGTCTGCGCGGCCGATCCGCTTTGGGCTTTGCCTCAAGGTCACGCTGATAGAGCACGCTTGCCCCAAGGATGGAGGTGTGGGTGTAGAGCAATCGCATCTGTTCCTGTGCCAATGGCAGGTTACCCGAATCCAATGAGGCGAAGATGTCACGTGGTAGTGGAACATCGGAGGGGATGGCTGAGAGGATCGCAGGATTCAGAATCGAAAATCGGAGCCCGAGGCGCACGAGTCTCGATATTTCAGACAGCAGGAATCGATGGCCGCAAGGTTCATAGAGAGCCATGAGATACTCGTAATAATATTCAAATTGTGTATAACCTTCGACAGTCTGGGCCTTGTCCAACAACCCTCTGCAGCGATCCAGTGTCATTCGGGTATGGCCTTGATAGGCAAGGGCCAAGGCTTCGTGCTCAAGAGCAATTCGGACTCTGGCGATTTCCAGAAGATCCTCTGGCCTTAGTTTGGCAACCACGGCACCGCGAAATGGAATAGCTTCAGCCAATCCCTCTTGAACGAGTGATGAGATAGCCTCGCGGATGGGGATAATGCTCACCCTGAAGCGTCTCGCAAGAGCGGATTGGCGCAAAGGGGTACTCTCAGGTATTACCCCGCTGATGATTTCCTGACGCAAACGATCAGCGGCGGTTTTCCCTTTCAGAGAGGGGGCCTTTGGTTTCCTAACCATCATTCATTCCATCTGAGTCCGTAATGGAGGAGTGCTTGAAGGTATTACGATGTCATGGAATGGCACAAGATACCGACATTCTATGCCTGTACTACCAATCCGGCCTTGGCGAGTCCTTCGATCACGATGCGAATGTTGCACGGTTTCCTAATTATATCTATGCCTTCCCCCGGGGTTCATTCTCTGTTGTGAAAGCAAGGTGGCAGGAACGGCAGGTCCCCAAGCCCCCCCTCCAGAACCAGGAATCTCGACCCATCCACCGTGCCCCGTGCTCGGGCATGCAAGGAGTGCTGGATCGCCTAATGGATTCCGCGCTGCGGAGTGGCTTCCAGCCACCCACTGGGTCCACACCCATTCCACTAACCCACGACTCTGTCATCGACCTGTCCTTCTTCGACGGCCCGAACCATTCGAAGAAGACCGGGCGATCCGACAGGCTGGCTACAAGCGTGTCCTGGATTCGATTCCCTGCTGATTGTCACACTCGCACCAGAAGGGATTCGACTACTCGAACTCAGCCTGAATCCGGTCAGTCCTCAGAATCCTGAATTCCCAGTCCCCCCGAATCTTGCACCCACGCTCCGGCTACTTCCCGGATCAACTCAGGCCCATCATTCCTCACATTCCCAACAGCCCCGCTCACCTGATACGCCGCCATGCGCTCACTGGGGCTGGGCACCAGCAGGGGCAGCAGCTCCCGGGCCTGGGCGGCGGGGTCCAGCCAGAGGGCCCAGGCGGACTTGGGCAGGATCACGGGCATGCGGTTATGGATGGGGGCCATCAGCTCGTTCGGTGTGGTGGTGATGATGCAGGTGCTGATCATCACCTCGCCGTTGGGGCCCTGCCAGTCCTCCAGCAGGCCCGCGAAGGCGAACAGATCGCCGTCCGTGGGGTGGATGTAGAAGGGCTGTTTGGTCTTACCTCCAGCCTTCCACTCGTAGAAGCCCGAGGCCGGAACGATGCAGCGCTTGCGCCGGAAGGCGGTGCGGAAGGTGGGTTTCTCTTCCAGGGTCTCGGCCCGGGCATTGATGGGTTTCGCGGCAACGTTCGGATTCTTGGTCCAGCCGGGGATGAGGCCCCAGAAGGCCACGTCCGCCGCGCGCTGGCCCCGCTCGGGCCGGACGATGACGATGTGCTGGCCTGGCGCGATGTTGTAGCCCTTCTCGATGACGAAACCCGGGGGCACCAGCCCGAAGGCCTCGGTCAGGGACTTGGCATCAAAGGTGAAGGTGTAGCGGCCGCACATGGGCTCCAGTCTAGACCTTAGAGCGCGAAGGGCAGCAGCCACCAACTCCGTCGCCGATAGTCGGTCCAGCCGGGGTACCGCGATAGGCTGGCCTCCTTGAGGGTCATGTTGGGGGCGAAGACCAGCAGCCAGACCCAGGCCAGCACCAGGGGTGGCAGCCAGTGCCAGACCAGGAGGGCGAAGCTGCCGTAGATCATCATCTCGCCCAGATAGTTGGGGTGGCGGATGTAGCGGTGGACGCCGTCCGTAATGAGCCCCTTCTGGACCCGCAGCGTGAAGAATTTCTGGGCGTCCGCAGCGATCATCAGGACCGAACCGAACAGGCAGAGACTCACGCAGAGGCAGAACCAGGCACCGGGGGGCAGGGGATAGACCGGCTTGGCCGTGCCGGAGATCAGCAGCCAGCCGAAGAGCCAGTAGGGTCCCAGTACCGTGAGGAAGGCCATGAGACCGCCGAGGATCGTCACACGCTTCTGCCAGCTGGGATCCGGGAAGGCCAGGTCCTTCAGCAGCCAAACCAGGCCGTAGGTGCCGTGCAGGGCCAGGTAGAGCCAGGCGGCGGGGGACGTGTTGTGGTAACGCCACATCAGCAGGCCCAGAAAAAAGAAGGTGCCCCCCTTCTGAAAATTGATCACCCAGGCCAGTTTCCAGGGCCGTGGCCCGCCGCCGCAGTCCTGGGAGAGCCAGTTGGTGAGGCGGCGCAGATGGAAGGCCCAGAGCGGAGCCGGGGGAGGGGGCATGGGTTCACCTGGGGTGGGGTCTGGTTGCAGGGCTGAATCCATCCTCCCCGGGACGGACTGGATCTTCAATGGCGGGCGCTGCTCCCAATTGCGCTACCTTCGGTGCAGCATCCCCAAGGATCGGCATGAGCAACTCCACCGGCACCTTCCCCGTCACGGTCGCGGACTACCGCGAGTTGGCGCGGCGGCGCCTGCCGCGCTTCCTCTTCGACTACATCGATGGCGGTGCCAACGCTGAACAGACCTTGGCGGCCAATGAGGCAGCCTTCCAGCAGATGCTGATCCGGCAGCGGGTGCTGCGGGATGTTTCCCGGGTGGACACCCGCACGACCTTGCTGGGCGAAGCCGCAGCCCTGCCTGTGGTCCTGGGGCCCGTGGGCATGGTGGGCTACATGGCGCGGCGGGGCGAGGTCCAGGCTCTGAGAGCGGCTCGCACGGCTGGAATCCCCTTCACGCTGTCCACCCTGGGCACCTGTCCTCCAGAGGAGCTGCGTGCTGCCACCGGGAGCCCCGGCTGGTTCCAGCTCTACATGCTGCGGGACCGGGGCGTGGTGCGGGCCGTGCTTGAGCGGGCCCAGGCCGCGGGCTGCGAAACCCTGGTCTTCACGGTGGACCTCGCCACCACCGGGCTGAGACACCGGGACCAGCGCAACGGCCTGCAGCACCAGGGACCCCGGGGCCGACTGGCCAAGGCCCTCCAGATCGCCGCACGGCCCCGCTGGATCTGGGACGTGGGCCTGCGGGGCGGGCCCCATCACTTCGGCACCCTCCAGGGCCTGGCCGACGCGCCCTCGGACCTCAATGGTTTCCGCGCTTGGCTGGACAGCCAGTTCGATGCCTCCGTCACCTGGAAGGACATCGAGTGGTTGCGGGGCCTCTGGCCCGGGCGCCTACTGCTCAAGGGACTGCTGGAGCCCGAAGATGGCCGACCAGCCCTGGACCTGGGCGCAGATGGGCTGGTGGTTTCCAACCACGGCGGTCGCCAGCTGGACGGCGTGGCTTCGACCCTCTCCAAGCTGCCTGCCATGGTGGAGGCCATGGAAGGCCGCCTGGAGGTCTACCTGGACGGCGGCGTGCGCAACGGCATCGACGTGTTCAGGGCCCTGGCCCTGGGCGCTCGCGGGGTGCTGCTGGGCCGCGCCTGGGTCTGGGCCCTGGCTGCGGGGGGCGAGGCGGGACTGGCCGCCTTCCTGGGCACCCTGCGGAAGGAACTGGAAGTGGCCATGGCCCTCAGTGGCGTGAACTGCGTGGCCGATATCGGCCGCGAGCAGTTGGACGGCCCGCCGCGCTGGGAGTGAGCCCTCAGTCCGGCGGCGCCAGGATTGGCGCTGCCGTGGGCAAGAGGCTCCCCACCAGCCGACCTCGCAGCACAGCGCCCTCCAGATTCAGCTTGCCTGCCTTGCCTTTCCGGTACAGCAGCACGGCGCCGGTGTAGCCGGGGCGCACGGTGGCCTTGGGGCCGAGGGCCTCCAGCGCGGCGAGCAGCCTAGGCTCCTCGACGCTGAGCAGATCCTGGGCGGCCAGGGCCGTGCGCAGGGCGGCCCAGTCGGCGGGCACTTCCGGCCATGACCAGGGCAGGGCCAACAGGTCGGTGCCGTCCAGTTCCAGGAGGCCCCGGGCATGGGCCAGGTCGCCCACCTCCACCACGCTGGGCTCCCGGCGCCGCTGGGAATCCCCGGCAAAGGGGCCGGGCACCACGAAGGCCAGGTCCGCCAGGAAGGGGGGAAGGGCGCGGCCGCTCGCCAGGCGGACCCTGCGCAGCACCAGGCTGCTGAGGGACTCCCGCACGTTCATGGGGATCTGCGCGTAGGCGCTGGCATCCAGGCTCGTGTAGGAGCCATCGGCGATGGCCGAGAGGGAGCCCAGCAGGGCGACGAAATTCAGGCGGACCAGGCGGACGGCCTCGCCAGGACCGGCCCAGCCACCGGTCTCGATGAGCAGGGTCGAGGTGCCCCAGCGGGTCATGGAATCGCCAAAGGCACGGGCCGTGTAGTCCATGTCGTAGCGGGACACGCGGCCCGGGGCCAGGTCGCCCACCAGCCGCTGCACCGTGAGGGCCAACTGCTTGGTGCGGCGTGTGCCGGGCGTCTCCGAGAGGGCTTCGTCGCCGGGTACGGAGAGCAGGGCGATGGCCACCTGGGGGCCGCCCTTGCCGGCCAGCAGATCGGGGTTCTGGTTGTGCAGGTTGTAGCCGATCAGCGGCTGGACCCGGTCGCGCAGGTCCTTCAGGAAGTGGCCTTCAGGCGAGGACAGGCGCAGGGCGTCGCGGTTGATGTCGAGCTCCTGGGCATTGCGGCGCTGGGTCCGCTCGGCCCCGTCCGGGTTCAGCATCGGGATGATCCAGAGCGTGAGGTTCGAGAGAAGCCGCTGGGCCTCGGGCTCCGCGCGATGCTGACCCAGCCAGTTCAGCAGATCCAGCAGGGCCGAGGTGGCTGTGGGCTCGTCGCCGTGCATCTGGGACCAGAGCAGCACCTTGGTGGGGCCCGTGCCCAGGCGCAGGGCGGGGATCTTGCGGCCTTCGGCGGAGAGGCCCTCCGCTTCGATGCTGAAGAGGCCCGGATGGGCCGCCTGCAATTGGGCGATGACCTTGCGCAGGCCCGCGTGCTTGAGGGCCCAGGGATCTGCGGGGGAAACCCGGGCGCTGGGCCAGGCGGCCCAGAGGGAAGGGGCGCTGGGGGATTCGGCGGCCCCGAGGCAGGCGGCCAGGGCAAGAAACAGCAGCATGGCTACCGGGCGCACTAGCGCACCGCCGCTTCGAGCAGGGTTAGGGTGCCGGTGCCTGCATCCATCCGCGCCTGGATGCCAATGGGCACCGTGAACTTGTCCTCGATGTGGCCGATCATGGCGCCGGAAAAGGCGGGGATGTTCAGGGGCCGGAGGTGATCGTTCAGCACCTCGTCCAGGGTGAGGGAGCCCTGGCCATCGCCGGGGCCGCACTTGGTGCACTTGCCAAACACGACGCCCGCAATCTGGCCCAGCACCCCCGCCAGCTTCAATTGGGTGAGCATGCGGTCCACGCGGTAGATGTTCTCGTTGACGTCCTCCAGGAAGAGCAGCTTGCCCTTCCAATCCGGCAGGTACTCGGAGCCCAGCATGGCCGCCAGCACGGTGAGGTTGCCCCCCACCAGGACCCCGGCGGCGTTGCCAGGCGTGATGGTCTGGATGCGGTCCTTGGTGACGGTGAGGTTATCGCCCAGCACCTTGGGATTCTCCAGGACTGGCGCCTCGGCCTTGAAGAGGATGCGGCGGACGAAGTCCAGCGAGTAGGCATTCCAGGTCGACACCCCCACGGGGCCGTGGAAGGTGACGAGGCCGGTTTTGGCGTAGATGGCGTTCAGCAGGGAGGTGATGTCGCTGTAGCCCATGATGATCTTGGGATGGCTGGCGATGGCCTGGTAGTCCAGCAGGGGCAGGAGGCGGTTACAGCCCCAGCCGCCGCGCACGCAGAGGATGGCGTCCACGGTGTCGTCCGCAAACATGGCATTGAGGTCCGCGGCCCGGTCCGCGTCCTTCCCCGCCAGGTAGCCGTAGCGGTCGAGGATGTGCGGGGCAGGGCGGGGCATGAGGCCAAGGGCCAGGATGGTCTCCTGGAGGATGGCCAGCTCATCAGGCGCCCAGGTGGCGCTGGCCGGGCTCACCAGTCCCACGGTGTCACCCGCCCTGAGCCGTCGGGGTTTCAGGGGGCCCTTCGTCGGCGAAGCCGCGTTGGTGGGTGCCGCCAGCAGGCTGGGGCCAAAGGAGGCGATCAGGGTGGCCAGGAGGCTGGTCTGGAGGAAGGTGCGGCGGTCCTGCTGCATGGATGATCCTTGGGACGCGGGTGGAATCGGGAAGGAGGGCTCAATCCGCCAGGGCGGCCAGTACCGCCGCAGTGTCCCGCACGCGACCCAGGCGCGGAAAGATGCGCGTGAGGCAGTGCTCGTGGGCCTGGGGGCCCAGGGCGCTCATGGCGTCGGCGACGAGGATCTGATCGAAACCCCGCTCGTAGGCGTCCCGGGCCGTGCTCTCCACGCCGTATTCCGTGGCGATGCCACACAGAATGAGGGTCCGCAGGCCCCGGCGCCGAAGCTGCAGCTCCAGGTCGGTGCCATAGAAGGCTCCCCACTGGCGCTTGAAGATCACGAGGTCGCCGGGGGCCTGTTCCAGCTCGGGCACCAGCTCCGCGTAGTCAGTGCCCGGGGGGATCAGGCGCCGGGGCTCGTCGGCGCTTGGATCCAGGCGGTCCCGGCCATCCTCGGCGCCCCCCACATGGACCAGGATCACGGTGGCTCCCGCGCGGCGAGCTGCGCGCAGGAGTGTCTGCGCATTGGCCACCACTGTGGAGGCGGGGTGGGGATGTGTCAGGTTCTTCACGATGCCCTGCTGCAGGTCGATGACCAGCAGGGCGGTCTGGAGGGGATCCAATCTCAGTTCCGGCATGGCGGCCTCGTTGGGTTCTACCCTAACCCGCATGGATGGAATTACCGCGCCCCACTGGCAGCCATGTGGAGCCCGCAAATACTTGGCAAACACAATAGGACGTTGCCTGGGGGAGGGCCCAGAATTGGTCTGAAACGGTTTCGGGATGTGGCGGTAGCATGGACAGATTATGCCCCGAGCCCCGATCAGTCCCCTTTCGTTCCAGCGGTCCCGCACGACAGCTTTCCTGGCCTCGTGTGGGCTGGTCTTCCTGGTGGCCTGTGGCAGCCAGGGCCGCCCGCCTGCGCCCCCGCTCCAGGTGGGCGTGCTGGCCGTGACGCAGGCAGACGTCCCCCTCACGCATGAGTGGGTGGGCACTCTGGATGGCTTCGTCAACGCTGAGATCCGCCCCCAGGTGGAGGGGTACCTCCTGCGCCAGGTCTACAAGGAGGGCACGGCCCTCCGTCAGGGCCAGGTGCTCTTCGAGATTGACGGCCGGCCCTTCGCCGCCGCCGCCCAGCAGGCCCGCGCGGCCTTGGTTCGCGATCAGGCCCAGTTCGACAAAGCCAAGCAGGACGTGGACCGCTTCACGCCCCTGGCCGCCGAGAAGGCCATATCCCAGCAGGAGCTGGATAACGCCCGGGTGCTGCTGCGCCAGGCCCAGGCCAACGTAGACGCCTCCCAGGCAGCTGCGGACCGCGCCACCCTGAACCTCCAGTGGACCCACGTCACCTCGCCCATCAACGGCATCGCCGGGGTCGCCAAGGTGCAGGTGGGCGACCTGGTGAACCCCACGCGGGTCATGACCACGGTCTCCACCGTGGATCCCATCAAGGTCTACTTCAACGCCAGTGAGCAGGAATACATGAGCTGGGCCCGGGACTGGGCGGGCCAAGGGGGCGGCAAGGGCACGCTGAGCCTGGTGCTCTCGGATGGCAGCACCTATCCCTTCCGGGGCGATCCCTTCATGGCGGACCGCAACGTGGACCTGAAGACCGGGACCATCCTGCTGGCCGGCGTATTCCCCAATGCCAAGCTGCTTCTGCGGCCGGGCCAGTACGCCAAGGTGCGGGCCGATGTCGCCAAGGTCCAGGGGGCCCTGCTGGTCCCCCAGCGCGCCATCTGGGATCTCCAGGGCAGCGCTCAGGTGGCCGTGGTGGGCGCGGACAACAAGATAGAGATCCGCCCCATCCGGGCCGGGGCCCGCGTGGGCTTGATGCAGGTGGTGGAGCAGGGCCTGAAGCTGGGTGAGCGGGTGGTGGTGGAGGGCACGCAGAAGGTCAGCGCGGGCCTGCTGGTGAAGCCCGTGCCTGCGGGCACGGCGCCCACTTCTCCCGCAGGCAAGTAGGCCATGGTCAAGTTCTTCATCAACCGTCCCATCGTGGCCATGGTGATCGCGATCATCACGCTGATCGCGGGCCTGGTCTGCATGCGCACCTTGCCCGTGGCCCAGTTCCCGGAGATCGTGCCGCCCCAGATCCAGATCACCACCAGCTACACCGGCGCCGATGCCGTGACCATCGAGCAGTCCGTGGCCGCCCCGCTGGAGCAGCAGCTCAACGGCGTGGACAACATGCTCTACATGCAGTCCAACAACGCCAACGACGGGACCATGAGCGAGACGGTCACCTTCGACGTGAACACGGACGTGAGCCTGGACCAGGTGAACGCCCAGAACCGCGCGGCCCAGGCCCAGCCCTTCCTGCCCGTGGAAGTGAACCAGAACGGCATGGTCATCCGCAAGTCCACGGGCACCTCGCTGCTGCTCATCTCCGTCTATTCACCCAACAACACCTATGATTCCCTGTTCCTGGCCAACTACGCCACCATCAACATCGTGGATCCGCTCTACCGTGTGCCCGGGGTGGGCCAGGTGGTCATCTTCGGTGCTGGCGACTACGCCATGCGGATCTGGGTGAAGCCGGACCAGCTGGCCAAGCTGGGCATCACCGTCCCGGACATCAACAAGGCCGTGCAGCAGCAGAACGCCGTGAACCCCTCGGGGCAGATCGGCGCGGAGCCCCTGCCCAAGGGCCAGGAGATGACCTGGACCGTGCGGGCCCAGGGCCGCCTCCAGAATCCCGAGGACTTCGCCCGCATTGTGGTGCGCGCCAATCCTGACGGCTCCGTGGTGCGCTTGGGTGACGTGGCCCGGGTCGAGCTGGGCGCCATGAGCTACAAGCAGATCAGCCGCTTCAACCGCCAGCCCGCCTGCATGTTGGCCATCTTCCAGACCCCGGGTTCGAACTCCCTGGCGGTGGGAGATGCTGTCAAGAAGGAGATGGCCCGGCTCCAGCAGCGCTTCCCGGCGGACCTCCAATACACCGTGTCCGTGGACACCACCCTGCCGGTCACGGAGGGCATCAAGGAGATCGTCTGGACCTTGGCCGAGGCCATGCTGCTGGTGATCTTCGTGGTCTACGTGTTCCTCCAGAACTGGCGAGCCACCCTCATTCCCATGATCGCGGTGCCGGTCTCGCTCATTGGCACCTTCGCCGTGTTCCCCCTGCTGGGTTTCTCCATCAACACCCTGTCACTGTTCGGGCTGGTGCTGGCCATCGGCCTGGTGGTGGATGACGCCATCGTGGTGGTGGAGGCGGTGGAGCATCACATCGAGGAGGGCATGTCCCCTCGCGAGGCCACGATCCAGGCCATGCGGGAAGTGGCGGGACCCGTGGTGGGCATCGCTCTGGTGCTCTCGTCGGTGTTCCTGCCCGTGGCCTTCCTGGGCGGCATCCAGGGGCGTCTGAACAAGCAGTTCGCGGTCACGATCGCAATCTCGGTGCTGATCTCCGCCTTCAACGCCCTGACCCTCTCCCCGGCCCTGGCAGCCCTCATCCTCCGGCCCCGGGAGCAGATGTACGGGCGCATGCACAAGGTCTTCTCAGGCTTCAACCACTACCTTCACAAGGCCACCCACGGGTACGTGAGCTTCTCCCACAAGCTCATCCGCAAGGCCGCCATCCCCCTCGTCATCCTGGGCGCCTTCGCCCTCCTGGACGGTGGCCTCGGCAAGGCGCTGCCCAGCAGCTTCGTGCCGAATGAGGACTACGGCTATTTCTTCCTCAACATGCAGCTCCCCCCCGCCGCCAGCCTGCAGCGCACGGATGAGGTCGGCAAGAAGATGGAAGCCATCCTCCTGGAGACCGAGGGCGTCCGCTACGTCACCAATGTCGAGGGCTTCAGCCTCCTTAACCGCATCGCCGCGCCCTACTTCGGCTTCATGTATGTGACCCTCCAGCCCTGGGACGAGCGCAAGGGCACGCACATGGAGGCTGGGGAGATCCTCAAGCGCCTCAATGCCCGTCTGGCCCGGGAGATCCCCGAGGCCAATGTCTTCGGCTTCCTGCCCAGCGCCATTCCAGGCCTGGGCGTCTCCAGCGGCTTCAGCTTGTGGCTGCAGGATCGCAGCGGCGGCGAGCCGGAGTATCTGGATCGCAACCTCAAGGCCTTCCTGGCCGCGGCCCGGAA
>TBL_comb47_HYPODRAFT_10003176_pt1 | contig 19703 bp, 13 predicted proteins | sample TroBogypolimnion_40_FD_10682 | JGI IMG/M metagenome (IMG submission 10682) | reverse complement strand
TGGAGCTGGCGTCAATTTTTTGGCGGAGAGAGACAATTTTTTAGAATCAAATCCGCGCCCCCGCCCCTTCCCGCCGGGAGCGGGGCGAGGGAGATAGAATCAGGCGGCAGGTTTGCCGAATACTTCCACCTCGATGTAGTGGTTCATTTTGTTGGTCGTGTTGCCCTTGCTATAAAGCCGGACGTAACGACCCTTGACGCCTTTCGCGTCGATCAACTTGCCTTTGTAGCTTTCGATGTAGGCGAGATCTTTGCCCGTTTCGGCGGAGTCGTCGAAGATGGTGGTCACATCCTTCTCAAACTTCGGGTCGTTGGAAACCTGCACGACCACGTCGAAGTAAACCCGCTCCTGCGAATGAAAATGCCAGACCATGAGCGCATAGATATCCGCCTCCTTATCGAGATCAATCTGCACCCACTGCTTGCCCGGTCCAAGTTCGACCCAGGAACCTTCGTCGCCTTCCTTGTCGCCGTCGGTAATGAGGTCGAGCGTGCCGATGACAGGCTCATTATCACTGGAGGTGACTTTCTTACCTTTGGCCAGATTGACCGTGCCGGCGGGCACCAGCAGATCGGGACGTTCACCTTTGGCTTTTGGCTCGAGGTTTGGAATCCCTTTGATCGGCACCGGCGTGCCGACGAACAGCGGCTTGGGCAGGTCGGTTTTCAACGGAACCTTGTCTTGCGCGAAGAGGGTGGTCACGGCAAACAGCGCGGCGGTGACGGACAATTTTAGAAATAATTTAATCATACGATTCAAGCTTCAGTTTCTTCGGGGGTGATGTCGATGGTTTTTCGGGCCGTGATGGCTTCGTTCGCCTTGTGGATGATGTATTCGCTGGAGAAGGCCTCGTCGGCCGGACAGTTCAATTTCGCCGTGCCGCGGATCGCATTGAAAAAATTCTCCAGGTGCGGCTGGTGGATCTTCTTGTTGAAGGTGACCGGGATGTCGTATTGCAACAGCGGCGCGGTTTCCCGAACGTCCACCTTGTCGGCATCCCCGGCGGGCCGGTCCACCGAACTCGCGCTCAAATAATTTTTGGCCACCAGTTCGTCCCAGGCCTGCGCACGGTCCTCGCGGTAAAGCTTCGTGATGCCGGGGTTCTCGGACATTTTGATGGTGCCCTCGTCGCCCATGAACATCTCGAAGTAACCGCCACCGGCGCTGGTCGTGGTCTGCACCTGATAAAAGGCGCGCGCCGCACCGGTGGGTAGTTTGTATTCGTAAATCACCATGGCATTATCATACCACTCATGGTTCTTGTAGTAATCAATGCCGCCGCTCGCGAGCACCGCATGCGGCTTCGTGTCGAACCACCAGTTGAAGATGTCAATCTGGTGCGCGCCCAGATCGGAGAGCGGGCCGCCGCCGAGCTTTTTGAACCAGCGCCAGTTGCGGAACTCGTGCATGTCGGTGAACCCGTATTGGGCCAGTTTCTCCGGGGACATGGCAAATTTCTTCGGCCAGCCCAAGTCTTCTGTCACCGCCCGGTTCCACTGGGCCTGGGCGGCGGTGAGCCGGCCGCAAATTTTGGCGTCACGGAGCAGCCGGGTCAGCGCGAAAACATAGCGGGGGTTGCTGCGGCGCTGATGGCCGATCTGCAACAGCTTGCCGGTTTCCCGCATCGTTTTGACCATTGAACGCGCGCCTTCGATGGTGTTGCTCATCATCTTCTCGCAATAGACGTTCAAGCCCGCCTTGAGGCAGGCGTTGGTGATCGGCGCGTGCCAGAAATCCGGCGTGGCGACGACGACCGCCTGCAAATCCTTTTCATGAGCGAGCAGATCTTCGTAATTTTCGTAACTCTTCACTTCCACGCCCTGGCTCTTGAGGCGGCGGACGTTGCTGTCGCGGTTGTAATCCCAAATGTCCACAATGGCCACCAGCTTGATGCCCTCGATCACGAGCAGGGACTCCAGCAGCACCTGCCCTTGCGCACCACAACCGATCAGCGCGATGTTGAGTTTATTCAGCACGGAGCCTTTTTGCGCGGCCGGTTTCGCTCCGGTATCCGGACTGCAGGAAGTCAACAGCAGGCCGGCTCCAGCCGCCGCCGTGGCCCCGATAAAATCTCGCCGGGTGATGGGTTCGGTTACCATTTTTTGAGAAGCGCGAGCTTGTTGTATTTGGCGAGCATCAGCGCGAAAGCGACCAGCGCGAGATGGATGCCCAGCCAGGCTATGCCGTCGGGCTGGTTGATCAAAATCAAACCGACCGTGAGCGCGATGTAAATGACGCCCTGCGCAAACAGTGAGACGCGCGTGCCGAGCCCGAGGAGCAGCATCACTCCGGTGAGAATGAGCGCCGGGCCGAGCAGTGTGTTAAAGGCCACCGTGGCGAATTGGGGCAGCAGGGCTTCATGGTCAAACTTAGCCTTCAACGACGAAGGGATGCCCGAGTAATTGGCCAGTGAATAAAACTTCACCTTGAACTCCACCACGGCGCCGCTGGCATCCGGCTGGCCATTCGCGTCGAGCAGCGGTTGCTGGATGGTTTTATAGGCGCCGTATTTTTCCAAGCCCGCCATGATGGCCCGCACCGCCAGCCAGCCGCGCAGCAACAGAAACGCCAGCGTGTAGTCACAATTGCCGCAGCCCTGGCTTTCGCCGGAACCATTCGTTTTTTTATCGGTGGAGTCGTTCATGTTCATGTCTAGGTAACGTTGAAAGATGCCGTCAGGAGCAAAAAGGTTTCAAGGGATTATTTTTTCTGGAGACAGGATGCCAAACCGGCACCGGGCAAAATAATCAAACGGGTCATTTGCCGGCACCATATCCGCGCACGAAGCCGACGCACTGGGCCACCTCGGGCAGACTGCTCGTCCAGTTGTATTCGTATTCGATGGAGGCGTTGCCGGCAAATTTCTGGCGCTTCAATTCGTCAATGATTCCCGCCACGTTGCAGACGCCGGTGCCATAAGGGACATCGTGGGCATTCGGCGATTTTTCATTGAGGTCCTTCAAATGAACGCTGATGACGTGGCCTTGAAGAATTTTCAGACAGTCCACCGGATTCAAGCCGGAACGAATCCAGTGCCCGACATCGGAGGTGGAACCAATGCGCGGGTCACGACCCTTGAGGACACTCAACACGTAGTTGGGATCCCACATTTTATAGCTGGCATCGTTTGCGCGGCGCGGATGATTGTGAAAGCCCACGCGGATGTCGTATTCCTTGACGAGCTTCTCAATGGTGTCCAGCGCGTCCACGGATTCGGTGGTAATGCCATAAAGCCCGAAGGCTTTGGCGAATTCAAAAATCTTCCGCGCGGCGGCTTCGTCCTTCGGGATTGTCACCACGCCGTAATTCACCGCCCGGATGCCGGATTTCTCCAACTGCGCCTTGACCGCCGCGATCATCTCGTCCGTCGCGTTGTGGTCGAACTTCAAATCCGGTTTGTCCGGGCTGAATTTCTGGCCGGGATAAAATTCAATGACCTTGCCGCCGGCGACCGCGGTTTTTTGGATGGCCTCCATCACCGTGAATTCCTTGAACGTCCACGCCTGGCAACCGAGCGCGAGGCCGCCGGTCTGGCAGCTATCGGGAATCGGCGCAGCATAGGCGAGGCCGTCGGCCATGGCAAAGCCACAGGTGAGTGCAAGCAGATGAACAATGTGGAATTTCATGATTTAGATCAGATATAAGAGGCAATGTGTCCGCGCATTATTTCAGGCTGGTCAGATTTAGCAAGTAACCCATTTGGGGTATCGCCGAATTGCTGGAGTGAGTCTTGGATGTTTCAGCGTGTTTGGCCAGCGAAAAAGCGGACCGCAGCGTCCTGTAAACTCATGACTTGAAAAAAACAACCGGTTGTCAGCTTCTCACAAACTCACGTTTCGGTTCTTCGTCGCCTTGACCGAGCGGCTCCGGCTAGCGTGGGGTCACGACGTGGCTGTCCGCAACCGGATGGCCCGGTGAAGACTTCACATAATCTGTAATTATTTTTTCGGGCGAAACGGTCACGCGCACATGGCCGGAGTTGCCGAGAAACACGCCCTGCCGGTAGCCGTAGGTTTCCAAATCACGGATGCGGTCGTTGCCCGCAAAACTCGGCTGGGGAACCATCAGGTAAAGGATCCCGTCCAGTTCCTGACGCGCGTAGAAATTGTCATGCGCCTTGAACACCGCCGTGACGTGATTTTGCAACAGCAGTTGATGAACCGGCAGCGGCCAGCCGGGGCGATGCTGCGCAAAGCCATCCGTGCCGTCCCGGTTTTTACCGCCCCATTCGTTGAAGCCGGCGATTTCCACGCCGCCCCGTGACGCCTGGTCACCGCTCAAAAGATTGTGGATAAAGACAAATTTGTATTTCGCCCGGCTCCGTTCCAGCGTGGCTTTGAGCCATTGATACTGGGCCGATCCGAGCGACCAGGCCCAGCCGTCGCCGCCACCGCCGCGCTGCCCGAGGGAATAGCGATACGGATCGAGCACCACAAAAAGCGCATCGCCCCAGGTCCACGCATAATAATTTTCCAGCAAACCAACCGGTGGTTTGGAATCGGTATTGCCGGTATAGAAATTGTCCGGGACCGGATTGGGAAAGAATTTTTTGCGGATCGCATTCGACCAGACGGCCAGGTTGTCGGGCGAACCGTCGTCGTAGCGGCTGCTCTCGCCGTCATGCACGCCGAGGGCGAGAAAGAGCGGGACGGACGAACCGATCTGGCTTAGATAAAACCGCTGCGCCAGATACTGCCGCGCCGCCTCGTCGCGCGTGGCGTGTTTGTCAGTCATGAAGAGGTTGCCGAGGTCAATATGGAAGTCCGGCTGGTCGGCGCGGATGTTGGCAAGCGACTGCTCATAAACCTCCGCGCTGGTGTGCTCGTCCAGATGCACGTCGGCCGTCATCGTGAAGGTGAAGCCCCCGCCCGGCGGACGCGCGGTGTGGAAAGAATACTCAGGGCTGTTGGTGAACGGCGTTGTGCCCGCCAGCCGCGAATGAAACTGGTAAAAATATTTCGTGTCGGCCGGCAACGAACCGATCAGCAACTCAACCGGCAAGCCGGCCTTGAACTGCTGCGTTATGGTTCGGTTGGTGCAAGCACCCGGCTGGGTTCCATAGGCGACATAACCATCCGCGTCGTGATACGCGAGCACGCTCAACGTCACCGAATTTTTCTCCGGCCGGGCGAGAATCAAATCATAGTCATGCGCCGGAACAAGGAGGTTGAATAAATTCGTTCCGGTCGGGGCGCGGTGGCCGCGGCCCAGGACTGCACCTCCTTGGTTCGTGGTCGCGCCAAACACTGCCAGGGAAAAAGCGCAGAGAAGCACGAGAAAATTGAAGCGGGATTTAAGCATGGCTGCCTTTCGCTTTGATGACGTATCTGTGCGCGATTTCGCCGGTTTTGCGCAGGGCGGTTTCGTCTTTTGGCAAATAGGATCGCACATAGTCCACCTTCACCTGTTCGGGCGAGACCGTGACGCGCAAATGGCCGGAGTTCGGGAGCTTCACGCCGGATTGATAGCGGTCTTCGTTGTAGGTCATGTAGCCGTGATCGGCGGGCATCGGCACTTCCTGATAAACGATGCCATCACGCTCCTGCCGGCAATAAAGATGATCGTGGCCTTGAAAAAAAATCGTGACGCCGTGCTTGACCATGAGTTGATGGATCGGCAGTTCCCAACCGGGCCGCTTCTGCGCGAACTCCCAGTCGCCGCGCTTGTTTCGCCCGCCCCATTCATAGAGATCGCACTCGTCCACGCCGCCACGACCGGAACCGAGCACGTGATGCGCAAACACGAATTTAAATTTGGCCTTGCTCTGTTCGAGCGTGCGTTTGAACCATTGATACTGGGCATCACCCAGCGTGAGCGCCCACCAGTCGCGATCCTTGCCGCGCCCGCGATTGCCGCCGCCCGCGTCCTCCTCGTGAAAGCCGCTGTCCACTTGCGTGGGCGAGTGCCAGTAGTTGTCCAGAATCACAAAGAGCGCATCACCCCAAGTCCAGGCGCAATAATCCTTCCGCAGCCCGATGTCTTTCAAAGGTTCGGTGTCGCCGGAATAAAAGCCGTCCGGCCCGGGCGTGGGATAAAACTGGTTGCGCGCATTCTGCGCATGAACCGCGACCGCGTGGCGCTCGTCGGCTTGATTGAAGTTGAACAGCGACGCCTGCTCGTGGTTGCCATTCAGCAAAAATATCGGCGCGGACTGCGCGGCAAGGCCGAGGAACGGTCGTTGCAGCGTGTAGCGCGCGGCGACGGAATCAAAACTCACCTCACGCACCGGGGCGACGCTGAAGTCGTCGCCCATGCAGATGTAAAAATCCGGCTCGGCGGCGGCGACGCTGAGCAAGGTGCGCGCGTAAAGATTCGGCTCGCTCATCTGCGGACGTTCCGGGTGCGAGTCGCCTTGAATTGCAAACATGAACGTGCTGCCGGCGGCGCGCTGGGTGTGAAAGCGGCAACCCGGGCGGACGGTGAAGTTTGTTTCGCCAAGCTTGCGGAATTGAAGGCGGTAAAAGTATTGGGTGTTCGGTTGCAGGCTTGCAAAAACCGTTTCAACCGGTTTGTTCGCCGGAAAAGTGAACAGACTGGTTTTGTTGGTGTAATTGCCCGCCGCAGTGCCGTATTCAAAAAAACCTTCAAGCGTTTCTTTGGCGAGCGCGTTCACGGTCACCGATTGGTCGCTGATCCGCCCCAGCACCAGGGACAACCGGCTGAACTCTGACAACTCCGGCGGCAAAACATAAGCCTGCGCGTCCCGGCCTCCGCGTCCGCCCTGACCGCCGTTGCCGCCTTGCCTTCGCTGGTTGGGCGGATTGTTTTGTGCGGCAAGTGGCAGCGAGAGTCCTGCGAACGTCGCTGCGAGAAGCCTAAGAAATTTTCTACGGTTTGATTGGAAATTCATAAGTCAGCGGTGGGCGTTGATCCGATAAAAAAGGTTCGTGCCGGCATTGACGACACAGGTTACAGAATTGATTACTGCGGTGGGCGGACTGTTCGTGAAGACGCTGGTCCAATGCGGAGCCGAGAGCGTTGTGGAGCATTCAAGATATTGCCAGGCATTTGCGCCGCCGATCCAGGTCAACCGGACGACGTTGTTGCTGGCGGTGAGGCCGGTGAAGACGAGGCGCGAAGCGGGATCAAGCGGGTTGAGATCGGCTTGATAGGATTGGAGAGTTGTATAACCGTTGACGTTCGTGAAAGTCGCGACAGCCGCGAGCGTGGGGTCGAATCCGTAGGTGACCGCCCAACCATCCGGAATGCCATTGCTCGCGGAAGACCATTGCGTCGGATCTGTGCCATTTTGGTATTCGAGTAGATCTGTAAGACCGTCACCGTCGTGATCACTGGTGGCGGTGACAGCGGAGAGGCTGCCGAAGTGGGCGCGGACCCAGAGATCGGGCAATCCCAGACCAATCGTGTCGGTGGCCGCACCGGTGTAAGTTTCGACGGTTCCGCGCGGGACAAGGTCCTTGCCGACGAGACCGGAGTAACCGGCCTGGTAGCGGTGGACCTTGAAGACTTCGTTGAGTGTCTGCAACGGGAAATTGATGTTGCTGTTCGGATCAAATGGAATGGTGCTGCCCTGGGCCAGCGGAGTCGTGGTCACGGGGTTGATGTATTGCCACACCGTTTGCAGATTGGTCGTGACCTCAAACAGCGTGCCGCGAATGCCATAGCAGATGAGCGTGTTGCCGTTGGTCTGTCGCTGGGCGCCGCCGATGTCCGCGCCGTAGAAGTTGGTGGCGGGGTTGTTGGTATAGACCCAGAAATAATTTGTGGGGCCGAAATAAACATTGCTGGAGCCGGAGTAAAAGCCATTCGCATCAACGGGCGGGACAATCTCTTCAATGGAGGTGTAGCCGCGGCCAATGCCGTTGTCGTGGATGAGGATGTGGCCCGCGCCAGGACAGTTGGTGGGAATCCACGTCGCGCAATGTTGCTGCCAGAGCATTTCCTTGTGCGTCGCATCGGTGAGATTGTTCACCGACGGATTGCCCCAGCGGTAAAGCAAGTCGCCGCCCTTGCCAGATCTGCCGCCAGTGTGACCGGTGGCTTGCGCCGTGGTCGTGCTGTGGTCAATGACCCAGACCTCGCACTGGTTGCGGGAGCTGATGAGAATCTGGTCGCGCTGCGGGTTGTAATCGATCCCGTTAAAATGATTCCAGAACTGCTGGAGATTGCCGGCGTTGGCGTTGATGAGTTCCACATGATTGCTGACCACGCCGTAGTTGCTCTTGGCGGAGGCATAGTCCTGGATCAGATGATCCCAGACATGCCATTCCCAGACGATGGTTCCGTTCGTCGTCCCATCTTTGGCGCCCGGACGCACCTCGATGAGATAGTCGGGCAGCATGAAACCGCCGTTGGTCCGGATGGAGACATCGGTCTGGGCATTGGTCTTGAACCCGGCGGCGAGGACATCCGCGAGGTATTTCTTTTCGCAGGCGATCATGAGCACGTTGCCGTTTGGCAACTGGGCGATGTCATGGTGGGTCATGTTGGTGGTCGTGTTCAGTTCGTAGCACCAGACCAGGTTGTTACCCCAATCGCGTTCTTCAAGTCGTCCGCCCTCGCCGCCGCCAGTGGAAATCTGGGCCTGCTGCGACACGGAACAGGTGCGCAACAGATGGCCGTCGGGCGTCAGATAATCGCCGCGACCCGGATTGTATTGGCTGGACCACTTGTGGACATATTGGCCGGCGTTGTTGAGCAGGTAAGTGCTGTTGCCCTGCATCGGCGACATCAGCGTGTAGCCCAGGCAGGCATTGGCTGTGTTGATAAATAGTCCGACCGTCTGCGCGATTTTTTCCGGACGCATCACCCGAAAACCCGTTTGGCTCCATTGGCCGTTGGGATCGCCGGGCGGTCCGCCGCCAAGGAAGTAGGACGGATCGCGATTCGAGACGCGGGCATGGCCATAGTCAATATCATTTGCATCATTGCCGTTCCACCACGTCCCGCCCCGCAGACAGCGGTAAGGCAAACCGTTGGGGCTGCTCGGAAACAGATCCGCGTTCGCGAGGACCGGCCCGGGCGGATTGGTGACGATGCTGTTGTTTGTGCAGTAGGCGTAATAGCTGTTTTGATACCAGTCGTTGCACCATTCCCAGACGTTGCCGGCCATGTCGTAGAGGCCGTAGGGATTCGAACCGTCGCTGGTCTGATACGTGAGTTGTCCGCCGGGCCAGTTGTAATTAGTCGCAGACCGGAGCGCGCCGTTGTAGAAGCCCACGGGTGTGGTGCAGGGATAATCGTTCGTGGACTCAAACGGGTCGCCGGAATTCTGCCAGTTGCCGAAACTGCCGTCGGCATTCGTATTCATGCCCCAAGGAAACATGACATACGGATTGGTCTGCCCGCCGTGCGCGGCATATTCCCACTCGGCTTCGGTCGGCAGGCGGAATCCATTCTTCGAAAAATCCACATCGCCGTTCCTGAGGTCGTAGCACGAATCGAAACCGCCCTGCTGGCTGAGCCAGTTGCAATAGGCAATCGCGCCGAACCAGCGCACGCTCGTGACCGGATGCAAATCGCGGCTGTTGAGGACAGTGAATGAATCGTTCTGAAACTGGATGCGGCTTGATGGCGAGGCGTCGTGCGTGTAGAAAAAAACGTTCGTGCCCCCGACCGCATAAACGATGTTCGTGCGGATTTCGATCAGCCCATTCGTGAACGCGGCGTTCAGATAGTCACAATACTCGCGGCACGTGGCCAGCGTCGTCGCCATGTAGAACGGCGAGAGATAGACATCATGAACGGGGATTTCGTCGGTGTAATGCTTGAGGTCGATGTATTCAAACTGGTCGCCCATGAGAAAATTGCCGCCGGGAACCCGCACGAACTGGGCGGTGAACGGGATGCCAACCTCCGACGTGCCGAACGTGACCGTGAGCGCAATCTGATCAAGCCAGATACGGGCGTTCGTCCCGCCGCCACTGAACTGGAATTGCAGGAACAAATTGCTCACGAGATCGCCGGGCGGCAGGGTGTAAGTGTAATTGCGCCAGGTGTGATTTGTGCCGGTGTTTTCGCTCAGGCGCGTCGTGCATCCCGCGCCGGAGTTAAGCAGCAGCGCCCAACCGTTGTTGTTCGTCAGGCCGGTGGTGTTGATGTTGAAACTCAGCGTCGCGCTGTCGCCCCGCGCATCCATGCCCGCCGCCGTGGTGATAACGCTGTCCGTCAGATTCGTCGTGCCGCGAATGAACGAAAGGCCGTTGGTGTTGCCCGTGCCGTAGTTGGCGTTGCGGTTCTGCTCGAAGGGATTGCTGAAGCCATTCGTAAAGATTGTCCACAAGTTGTTGCCGCCGGCGCCGGCCCACGGCTTGACCGCTTTGGTCGCCATCGTTTCCGAGAACACGACCACGCTGGTCGCCGCCGCTTTGGCTTGCCACACCGCTGTCACGGCAAAGACGATCAAGACAAAACCAAAAAAAATGGCCGCGCGTCTGGTTTTTTTCATGTTTGAAGCATCATTGGCAGTTCTTTTGTCTTTGTCTTGTCAGATGAAGCGTTGACGCGTGGCGAACCATGCTTCACGCGGGAATGTCCAAACCGTCTTTACTTATTGGCAGGATCTTCTCTTGGCCTGAGACTATCAATCATCCCCGTCCGGTCATAAACCACCTTCAATTCCGCGCTGTCGAGGATCGAGTCCTTCATGGCGTTGAGCAGCACGTTGCGGTTCACCTGCGCCGGCGGCGCGGATATTTGCAACGGCGCCGAAAGGGCATAGACCGTAAGTATGTAAGTTTTGGGACCGGGCCCTTTCGAGTGCGGCGGCGCGTAGCCGGCGCGGCCATCGACGCTGTTGTTGCCCAGTGTGCCGACGCCATTGACATTTTTCGGCAGGCTGCGAACCTCTCCTGGAATGTTGTAAACCGTCCAATACCATTTCACGTCACCCGGCCCGGGAATGTGGTGCATGATGACGGCGTAACTTTTCGTCCCAGCGGGCGCTCCCGTCCATTCGAGCGGCAGCGTTGAACTCTCACCATCACCGGTGAACTCCACCGGCAAGGCACCCCCATTCGTCACCGCGGAACTTTTCAGGACCATCACGCCGCTGCGCTTTGGCGTGAAACTCACCGGAACGACGGCGCCCATTCCTTCGCGCTTTGGTGGCGGCTCGCGTTGAAACTCCGGCGGCGGCCGTCCATCCCGGGGCGGAGGCGGGTTGTCCGTTCGTTCGGAACGCAGATGGGTCGGGTAGGTTTTTGTCGTGGTTTTTCCAGAGGCCTCCGTGAAATCAAAGCGCACCGCGCCGGCCGCTGCGCCATAATGCAACTTCACCGACTGACCGTTCAGGGCGTAAGTCAGGGTGTAGCTTTTACCATCCGGCTCGGTTTGAAAATCCGTGATGACCGCGCCGCGCAACGGTGTCGTGGCCGGACGCACCGGCTGCGCCCGCGGTTGCGGATCCACCTGTCCGTCAAGTTCGGTGACTTCACCGTGAAATCCGCCGTTGACGTAGGGATAGTGATTCGCCGCGTGATAATGATACCCCAGCAATGCCGTCGTGTGGCCGTCAAAAGCATCAAGCCCAACCGGAGCGGAGCCGTCCGGCTCGGCCAATCCGTAAATGGGATAGCCGTCGAGCGCGAACGCGATGGGATTGTTCGAGCCGACGTATTTCTGCAAGTGCAGCGGCGCGGCGTGATAATGGTAATCGTCCGCGCGCCCGGCGTGGCCGCCGAACTTGTCGAGTTCGCCGATCTCGGCGGAGATTTCGCCACGATTGTTCTGCGGGTTGAAGATCGGGATGCCGTTCACCGCGATGGCGATGGCGCCGCGCATGAAATTATTTTTGATGCTCTGTGGCTGCGCGGCGGGCACGGGATTCAGCGGAAAGCGCCACGCGTTACCGCCGAAATAACTTTGCGGCAATGGCACCTGCTGCTGCCAAGCCGTAATGCCCGCCATCATCTGATGAATTGGCATCCCGTCCGACTCGACATAGAAAAACGCGCCGTCCCAATGCGTCCGCACCTTGGGCGCGAACGGCTGAAATGCCGCCGCGATCAGCACGCCCCGGTTGGTGCCGGCCATCGTTGGACGGTCTAGATTGAAAACAATATTGGTCGGCGGCGCGACGCTGGCATCGTAGTGCGGCGGCAGCCCGTCATGCGCCGGATCGCCGGTGAGGTGCGCCAGGCAATCGCTGTTCCAGAAAACGCCGCAAGCAGAGAGGGCAAAGAGCACTGAGCATGGGGACATTTTCATATTCAGAAAGATTGATCCAGAGCCAGGTTTCATGGGAGATCCGCCGCCACACCAAACAGGAAATCCGTATTCATGATTTTCGGCATGGCAATCGGGGTTGAATACAGGAAGGGGCCTTTGGGATCGGCCGGATTCGTCGTGCGCAGGGCTGTGAGTTTTGCCTTCTGAGCCGGTGTCAGTGTCCGGGCGACATTCGCAAAAGCCGTGGCGTAGAGATACGACATTTCGCCATCCAACTCGCCGTAGCGCTTTGACAGGGAAAGCACCTTGGCTTGATCGGCCGCTTCGCCCTTCTGGAATCGTCGCAATTCCGTCGCGACCGCACGACGGGTCATGACAATCTCGGCCAGATCCTGGCGCTGAAGTTCAATCACGTCTTCAATGAATTTTCTTTGAACCTGCGTCAAGGCGTTGAGAAAAGCCTCGCCGCTGTCGCCCGTAAGAGAAGTGCTGATGGAATAATTCTGCTTGCCCATGGCCGGGGCGGTTTTCATGCCGAAGCCGCCGAAATACATGCCGTGCCGCTCCGGACAGAAGTAAGTGTCCGCTTCCACGGAACCGGCATACCATGCAAACATCTCGCTGGCGTAGGTCATCATGGCGATGTTGACCTCGTGGGACATGCTCCGCTTGTCAAGCTGCTCCGGCAGGCTGGGCCAGGTGCGGGAATCGCCGAACTTCAGTTTGGCCAGCGCGGCTTTCTGCGGAGCCGTGAGACTGCAAATGATGCTGCCCATGAGCCTCGCCCGTTGATACGCCAGCCGTCCGTCCAACTCGTAAAGTTCCGCCGAGTAATTCACGATAGCATTTCGATCGAGTCCCCGGCTGCCAACCGGAAGATCGCCGTCCAGATTTCGCCGGAACGCCTTGATGAGCGGCAGCCGCTTTTCGGCGAACTGCCGGATGTCCTTTTCCTGCTCCTTGCCCAAAGCCAGCAGCTGCGCCTTTTGGTCAGCGTTAAGGATGGCCAGCATGTTGTTGGCAATTTGCGTCAAGAACGAGGTGTTGTGACCGCCTTCCCTGGCATCAATATCCCGCATGTATTGAAAGCCAAAATAGTCGGAAACTTTTCCCGGCGGCAGAAAGGTGTCGAGGCCGAAGTCGCCCGTGAGGAAGGCCAGGCCGTCAAAGGCGATCGTGTGCAGCTGGGCCTTGTCCGACACGGCTTGTTCGATGGTGTATTGCTGTCCCTGACCTCGGGTCGGCGAATGGTGCTCCTGCGCCAGCACCCGTGACATCAAAAGGCAAATCACCGTTGCGAAGGGGATGACTTTTGTTTTCATGATGAAAAGATTACCCCGGCAAACCTTTAGACAACATGAAGGAGCCGGCGGCGGAGCTGGTCTGGCCTTGGAACAATTCGGGGGGCTGACCCTGCGGGCGCTCGATTCCGCCGCCCGACGGCCAAATTTCCGAAAAAAAATGTTTTACGATTGAACTGCGAAGACTTGCTGCTAATTTTCACCTCATGAAATCATCCACGACCCCCGAGCCCATCCGCTGGAACCGGCGCAACTTCCTCAAAACCGCCACGCTGGCCGGCGGCGCGGTGGTGTTTGGCGTCCCGACTTTATTGCGCGGGCAGAATCTGAACAGCAAGCTGAACATCGCCGTCATCGGTGCGGGCGGCAAGGGGGCCAGCGACACGGATCATTGCAGCGATGAAAACATCGTCGCCCTGTGCGATGTGGACACGGAACATTGTGCCGGCCAGATCAAAAAATATCCGGCCGCGAAATTCTATGGCGATTTCCGCGTCATGTTTGACGAAATGGGCAAGGGCATCGACGCCGTGACCTGCTCCACGCCGGATCATTTTCACGCCATCGCCGAATCACTCGCGATGCGGCTGGGCAAGCATGTCTACGGACAGAAGCCGCTGACGCAGACGATTTACGAGGCTCGCTATCTGCGCGACCTGGCGCATGAAACCGGGGTGGTGACGCAGATGGGGAATCAAGGCAGTGCCGCCGACGGCCTGCGCCGCGCGGTCGAATGCATCCAAGCCGGCCTCATCGGCCAGGTGGGCGAAGTCCACATCTGGACCAATCGTCCGATCTGGCCGCAGGGCATCGGACGTCCGGAGGGTTCCGACCCGGTTCCTGCCACGCTGAATTGGGATCAATGGATCGGCCCCGCACCGATGCGGCCTTACAAGCAGAAAGTTTATGAACCTTTCAACTGGCGCGGCTGGCTGGATTTCGGCACGGGCGCACTGGGCGACATGGCGTGTCACACGGTCAACATGACCTTCCGTGCGTTACGTCTGGGCTACCCGACCGAGATTGAGGCCACGCCGTTCGGCGGGATGAACACGGAATCCTATCCGATCGGCTCCAAGATCCGGTTTCAATTTCCCGCGCGCAAAACCGAGGTGCTCGCCGCGCACAATACACTTTTCCACAAACACGACACCATCGAACAAGCCCCCGTCACCCTCTGGTGGTATGACGGCGGCAAGCCCTCTTCAGATCCGAAATCCCGGGGCGGCCACGACGGCAGCAACAAACCGCCGCAGGAACTCACGGCGGACATCGCCGAAATGCTGGGCGAAATCCCCGGTAGCGGCGCCCTGCTCATCGGCAGCAAAGGCACGATTTTTTCCCCGGATGACTACGGCGAAAACTTCTTTGTGAAGCTGACCGGTGAAAAGAAGTTCACGCACTTCAAGAAATGTCCGGCGGTGGCGCTGATTCCGCAGACGATTCCGCGCAACGCGTTCACGGGCGACAACGACAAGCGGCAGCATCTGGAATGGATCGCCGCCATCAAGGCGAACAAGCCGCAGGACTGCTACTCGCGCTTCGCCATCGGCGCGTCGCTCACGGAAATCATGCTGCTCGGCTGCGTCGCGCTGCGGGTCGGCAAGAAAATCGAATGGGACGGACCCAACATGCGCGCCATCAACTGCCCCGAGGCCGCGCAGTTCGTCAAGCGCGAGAACCGCGCCGGCTGGAAACTGTCGTAAAGAAAGATTCAGGCGACAAAAAAGCCGGCGAACTTTTTCGTTCGCCGGCTTTTGCATTAGGGCGAATCATTTCTTTTCCAACTGCACGGGCTTGTAGCCGCCTTTGGTTTTGAAATACAGGATCAGCGCCAGGTAGCAGGCAAAGGTGAACGCCGGAAACATCGCCATCTTGCCGAGCGCGCTGAACTTTCCGGCCGTTTCGGCGGACTTGATTTCCGCCTGGGAGGTTTCATCCGTGAGCGCGGCTTTTTTCTCCGGGTCAATCGCCACATACGCGCCAAGCAAGTAATTCTGCTTGATCGTCACCAGCTGGTAGAGCGCGGGATTGACGGCCTGCAACTGCTGCGTGGTGGAGGATTCCTGCATATAGCCGAGAAAGGGCGCGCCGAGGATGCCGACGGCCAGCATCCCGATGCCCCCCATCGCGTTCAACGTGAGCGCGCCGCCTTTCGGACATTGCTCGGAGGTCAGGCCGAGAATCGTCGGCCAGAAGAAGGTGATGCCCACGCCGAACAACGTGGCGGCGGCAAAGATGGTGCCGGTGCCGGCATGCGCAGTGTGGGAAAGCGCCAGGATGCCCAACCCGGCCAGCGCCGAACATGTCACGAGCAGGCCAAGCGGGGAAAATTTATGGACGAGCGGCCCGGCACAGAAACGCAGCACCAGCATGATGGCCGATGTGTAAACCAGCACCCAGGCGGAATTGTAGCCGGCGGCCTTCATGGGATCCTCCATGAGCGAGGTGATCCAGCCGTTGGTCCCCAGTTCCGTCGTCGCCTGGGGCATCATGATGATGATCAAAAAGGCGAGCAGCAGCCGGCCAAAGGATTTGGTGATGACGACGAACGCGAGCACCACCAGGCCGGTGAGAATCCAGCTGACATTTTGCGACCAGCCGAAAACCTGGCCCAGTTGCGCGAATACGAGGCCGAACCCGACAAACGCGCCGAACGCGCCGAGTTCCTTGAGCATGGCGAGGTAGCTCACGCCCGCCTGCTCGCGCTCGCTTTTCGGGAATTGTTTGCCGATGAGAATGAGAAAAAACGTGAAGGCCGGGATCAGAATCAGGCCGAGGCTGATGCGCCAGTCGGTGTTCTTCGCGAGCGCGATGGTGCACAGCCCGCCCATCACGAGCCCCGCCGGCCAGCCGGCGTGCAGCCGGTTGAGCCATTTCACCTTGTCCTGGTTGAACATCGTGGAGACGATGGGATTGGCATACGCTTCCACCGTGCCGTTGCCCAGACCCAAGATAATGCTGCCCCAGTAAAGCAGTTGGTAGCCGTGCTTTTGCGCGGCGGCGAGCGCCAGCGGATCCGTCACGCCGTGGATCACTTGATACGCGGTAAACGCCATCGCGGTGTAAGCGAGGTAACTGGCAAAGGAAAAAATCATCGCCACCTTGTAACCGATGCGGTCAATAAACAGGCTGAACAAAATGATGCTCACGCCGAACGACCAGATGCCCGCCCCCACGAGCCCGCCCACCATGACCTTGTCGAGCCCGAAGTCGGTGGCGAATTGCGGGCTGGTGCATAAAATGATGCGGCTGATGAAGGCGTAGCTGGTGGTGATGAGCGCAATAAAGCAGCCCCAGAAGAGAATTTTGTCGAGACGATTGTTCATGGATGCGCTGCATACTCTCTTTCACTGCCAAACTGTCAACGGCAAAAATTCAAAACCGTGTCGCGAATTTTATTTTTAACGGCTTGCAGCACGCGCTTGACCTCACCGCGTTGCTTGGCAAGATGGCCGCACTAACACACCAACTTTATGTCACGACCTGTCACTCTCTTCACCGGCCAATGGGCCGATCTCTCACTCGCCGAACTCGCCCCCAAGGTCAAGGCCATGGGCTATGACGGCGTCGAACTCGCCTGCTGGGGCGACCACTTCGAAGTGGACCGCGCCCTCGCCGAACCCGATTACTGCAAAAAGAAATGGGCGCTGCTCGCCAAGCACGGTCTCTCCTGTTACGCCATCTCCTCGCATCTCGTCGGCCAGGCCGTGTGCGATCTGATTGACGAGCGGCATCAGTCGATCCTGCCCGCCGATGTCTGGGGCGACGGCAAACCCGAAGGCGTCCGCCAGCGCGCCGCCGAAAAAATGAAGGATGCCGCCCGCGCCGCGCGGAAGTTCTTCCAATGCGAAACCCGGAACAAGGAATTGCGCTGCTTTCCCCCCGTCGTGAACGGCTTCACCGGTTCCTCCATCTGGCATTCGATCTACGGCTTTCCGCCGACGAACCAGGATTTCTGGAACAAGGGTTACGCCGACTTTGCCAAACGCTGGCTGCCGATTCTTGACGTGTTCGAAAAAGAAAATGTCAACTTCGCGCTCGAAGTGCATCCGACGGAAATCGCTTTCGACATCGCCTCCGCCAAACGCGCGCTGGACGCGGTGAAGCAGCATCCGCGCTTCGGTTTCAATTACGATCCGTCGCACCTCGGCTATCAGGGTGTGGACTATGTGAAATTCATCCGCGAATTCGGCGGCCGGATTTTCCACGCGCACATGAAGGACGCGTGGTGGGGCCACGGCGACGGCACCGTCGGCGTGTTCGGCGGCCACACGGATTTCACGGACGCGCGCCGCTTCTGGGATTTCCGCTCGCTCGGCCACGGCGACATCAACTTCGAAGAGATCATCGTGGCACTGAACGACGTGGGCTATCGCGGCCCGCTCTCGGTGGAATGGGAAGACGGCCGGATGGACCGCATCCACGGCGCTACCGAATCTTGCGCCTTCGTCCGCAAATTGGATTTCACGCCGAACGCGGCGGCCTTTGACGCGGCGTTTTCCAAAAAGAAATAAATTACCAGAGCGGCGCGGCGGTGCCGGCGATTTGTTTACTGATTGCGAAGCCAGCGCAAGTGAAGCATTGCAACAATCGCCCCCAGCGCGCCGCCCGCCAGCACATCTAGCGCGACATGCTGGCGGAGGGCGATCGTGGAATACAAAATTCCCAGACACCACAGCCAGTTGACCGCGCGCATGGATGGTCCGGCGCCCATCTGCCGCAACAACCGTCCGAGCCAGATGGCGGTGAACACCGCAAACGCCACATGCAGGGACGGACATGCGTTGCCCGAGGCATCCACCGACTTGAGAAACGCAAACGCCGAATGCTGCGACCAGTCGGCGTCGGGGCAAAACACCATCGTCGGCCAGAGGAGAAAGATCCCAAGCCCGATGGCCCCCAGCCCGACGGTGACCACCGCGTAAGACACAATCTCCCGCCGCTCCATCAGCAGCGCCGGCGCGAGTGACACATAAAACCAGAGCGACACATAAAGCGGCAGGGTCCCGGGCCGGAAAGCAATCCACCGGTCGAGCGCGGTGAGGGGCATCGTAGTGACGGGAAAGAGCGGATGTCTGAGCACCCAGAAATACGCGACAAAAAACGCGGTCATGACGAGGGTCGTGCCCATCATCTTCACCGGCCACCATTTGACCATCCGGACGCCGGCTTGTTGCAGCCAGCCAGCCTCGAGTGCGCGCGTTTGCGGCGAGTCCATGATTCAGGGTGCCGCAAGCGGCGGCGCTAGGAAACAAAAAGCTGCCGGCTGTCCGCGTTGGCTCAAGTCAAATGTGACCAGGCAGACGCGAGGCGGGCCAAAACAATTTTGGCGCTTAGGAACGGCCGCCGGACCGTGTCCCGAAAACTCGCACTTGTTCTGTCGGATGAGTTTGCCTAAATTGCCGCGTCTCCAAAAAATCTTTTTATGTCAAACAGACCTCTCAATGTCGGACTCGTCGGCGGCGGCAAAGGCGCGTTCATCGTCAACCCCCACCAGAAAGCCATTCACTTTGACGGCACCCGCCGCGTGGTCGCCGGGGCATTATTTCCCGATCCCAAGATCGCGATGGAGGAAGCCGCGAACTGGCCTTACCCGATCAAGGGCTACGGTTCTTACGATGAGATGATCGCGGCGAATAAAAATTTGCCGGAAGATCAGAAACTGGATTACATCCTGATCGTCACGCCGAATTTCGTCCATTTCGACCCGGCGATGAAGGCGATGAAGGCCGGCATAGCAGTGTTCTGCGAAAAGCCACTGTGCCTGAATCTCAAGGAGGCCGACGAACTGGTGAACACGGCGCGCGCGCTGAAGGTTCCCTTCGGCGTCGCCCACACTTATCTCGGCCATTGGACCAGCCGGTTCAGCCGCTATGTCGTGCAGAGCGGGTTGCTGGGCGACGTGCGCTGGGTGGACAGCTATTACATTCAGGGCTGGCTCGCAACGAAGCTGGAAGCGACCGGTCAACAGCAGGCGTCGTGGCGCGTGGATCCGAAGCGCGCCGGCGGCTCCGGTTGCGGCGGCGACATCGGCACGCACGCGCTCATGCAACTGCGTTACGTCACCGGCCTCAATGTCACGGAGGTTTCCGCACAGATGGAAACCTTCGTCGAAGGCCGGCAGCTCGATGATCATTTCACGATCTACTGCAAGCTGAGCAACGGCGGCAAGGCGCTCGTGCGCGCGTCGCAGATTTGCATCGGCTCCAAGAACGATCTCGGCATCACCATCGCGGGCACCAAGGGTTCGCTGCGCTGGCGGCAGGAGGA
>TBL_comb47_HYPODRAFT_10003175_pt1 | contig 19710 bp, 16 predicted proteins | sample TroBogypolimnion_40_FD_10682 | JGI IMG/M metagenome (IMG submission 10682) | reverse complement strand
TGATGCTTTTGGCGCTCTTAGGGCAACGCGTGTGGGTTAGCATTAAAAGTGGTGGCGTGAAATCATGAGTCAAGCAAGTGCCAAGAGAGAAGCACGGGATCGGGCATTAGCGGGCGCAAGTAAATATTCTAGTAGGAATCATTATTTTTTAGTGTTGATGAAGAGATTTCCTAGGCAATTGATATCCACTCATAAGTCCAAGACTGACTTGCCAGATCGCAAGCAAGAATAAAAATATATTAGACGTTTATTTTTATCCATTTTTCCGGAAAAATATCAGAAGAATTCTTGGAGTTAATAAATCTTGAAGGGCACACAACAATTTTACCTTCGTTCTGATTAAGCCATGCCCCCCACCAAGAAAATGAACTATTACAGATAATATTATGTTTGCATTTACTCATTAAATACATATCTCTCCATGAGTCATTAGAAATATTAAAGTCGATATATCTCCCATTTATATTTAAATTTTCTTTAACCCAGCTTATATCATCGCTAAAAATTATATATCTTGGATTTTCAACATACCGCTCTATTTCTATCATTGCGTTAAGGTAATATTCTTTGTTGCAGATTTCTCCAAATATATTTTTCCCGACGGTGTAATAGTCTCCCCTTCTAATATGAATAGAAACACTATTGCAATTATTTATATAGTTAACTGTAGCCATATTTTTAACGTCTAGCAGCGATTCATCAAATTCAAAAATATTTTTTATTTCATCGCCCACTTTTTCAAAATATTTATCAGAATGCCAGCCGCCGAGGTAAAGCATTGTATTGATTGGCGCGCGGCAATTAGTCTTGTTATATTCGTAACTGTAGCTTTCGTTAATGCAATTTACCCCTAAAATGTTTAGAATAAATTTGAGAGGTAATGTAACTAGGGGAAATCTAGACGTAGCCATTAGTCTCACCACAATGTAGATAATAGGGCTCCTTATAAATTTTTTGTTTATATTTGGAAATATTTTATTAAGTTCTAAACCGTTGTGCTCAAAATTGAAACACATATCAAGAGGATATATATCAGCATCGTGTAATTTAATCAGATTTAGGTAAAATGCGTACTGAGACATCTGGTTTCCAAGTCCACCTTTTATCATTACATAGCCCTTATTTCTCATTTACAGCTATCCTTTATATATGCTGGATTCTTGTCGTGCTTCTTTAATTAAAAATCTATATATTGGCATCAGTCCAATTAGGGTTATGGTGCCATATATCATGCGAGCGTATGCTGCGCCTATTAACCCTAGTATTGGAAGAAAAATAAACGCCGTAATTACAAAAATAATTCCCGCGACTAGATTTAACAATGCAATATAACGCATCTTTCCCATGCCTAGAAGAATAAAATGTAGCGCAACATTTGCCCCCAAAATCCAATAGGCAATCGTTAAATACCAGAGAATTTGTGTGCTTGCCTTAGCCTCTTCTGAGCCAAGCCAATAATACAAAATTTCATTACCAAAGATTAATAAAGAACATGCCAATATGCTTGTTATTGCTAAGTTAGAGACGAGGGCAATTTTGGATAAATCCCAGAGGGAGAAGAAGCCATTGCCACTTTCTATCTGTCGACTTACTTTCGGGAACAGCACGCTAAATGCTGAGGCGGATAGCCCATGAATTTGTTGAGCAAGTTGAGTTGCTACAGAATAATGTGTAAGGCTTGATGCCCCTAATAGTGATCCAACAAGCATCCTATCAGCCAAGCCAAAAAACATTCCGCCAATTCCTTGTACCCACCCCCATTTCGCGTAAGCTAACACATCATTTAGCCTTCTAAAGTCGGGCTGCAATGATGCAAAATGGAATTTTTTAGATGTTATGTAGGCCTTAAAGATTAATCTTATAAGTGCAATTAATACTAAGGTCGAAAATAAATAATTTATATTTTTTGATATTGTCACAGTTAAAACAGATCCAATTATTTGGATTGATTTGCTTACAATCTCCAATTGGGCTGCCAAACTAAATTTTTCTTGCCCTTTCAGGAAAGAGGAAAAAACATTATCAATCTGTTCGATAAATATGAGCAATCCTGCGAAAATTCCAATATATCGAATTTGAGCCGGGCTTCCCATTTTTTCGAAAAATGAGATAGAGCCAGCGAAAAATATCAGCAAAACAATAATTGACAATACCAAGCCGCCGGCAATAGCCATTGCGAGCGACCCGCTAAGAATTTTTTGGATACTTCTTGATGTAATTCGCCCTTGATTGGCGGAAACAAGCTTTATTACTGCTGCACCAGTGCCGCCATTTAAGAACCCGCCAAATCCTATGGTGGCCACTAATAAAATTAACTGCCCATATTTATCTGGGCCCAATGTGTGCAGTAAATAGGGCGTAGAAATAAAGGCAATTAAGGGGTACCAGCCATACTCAAGTACGGACCAAACAGGCGCTATAATTCTTCTCATATTTAGATTGTAACAATCTGAAAAAATGTGCTGGCAATTGGAAATATATCAAAAATTTTAAATAAGAAAAGAGTATGGTAAACACTAGTAGCACCGTACTGAAAAAATCTAAAATAATTCCGAGTTGGATGATTTTTATACAAGCGTGCTGCTTTTCTATTTTGTATGCCATTTGGCTATTGCCAGGGACCATTCTAATAAGGCACCTTTGTCTTATTATCGGGGCTGTGATTGGCGCTTATGAGATCTATCAATATCGGAGAATATTTATTCTGAATAAGGCCATTCCAGTTTGGCTCATAGCGGGGCTATTTATTTGGTCAACTTTTCACCTGTTATTTTTAAGTCAAGATTTTCCTGGGCAGTTTTGGGAATATGTCAGCATATGGAAGCGCACTTTAATTGGGGCAGTATTTGCAGTAGGTTTTGGCGTGACTCTCGCCGACCAAAGTGGACGTCGCCAGCATCAATTTTTATCCCTTATGTATGTGGGTTTGATTGCGCCCGCATTAATCTATTTAATTAGATATTCGGTGTCTAAATACGGCCCCTTGTGGGGCATTCAAGCACCTGAAGATTGGACAGTATGTGCATGGGGAACATTTTGTTATGTCGCCAAAACTTCCTATGTTTGCTTTTGTGTTCCCACTTTTGCTGTTGCCCTAGGCTTGATTAGGGGGAATCTTGCAAAGGGCCGAATTCTGAATTTCTCCAATTTATTTTATTCACTCACTCTCTTGGTGATTATTTTTGTATTTGACAAAGAAAATATAAAAAATGGTGTTGTATATTGCGCCATACTATTTATTATTTTTATAATTTCAATATTGCTTTATGACTTTAAGAAATATTGGCTTAGAAAAACTCTTCTAATTATTGTGAGCGTCAGCATTGCTACTCTATTGTTGGCTGCTCATGTTAAGCATAACGACACTTGGAAAACTTTTGTTTCTGATGCAAAGATAGCCATTCAAATAGATAAAAATCAGCAATGGAAACGCATTGATGATTCACCGCTCCCAACCAATGATTTAGGGCAAGAGGTATCAGGAACTAATTATGAGCGCATAACCTGGGCTATCAATGGGGTTATTTTAATATCGCAACATCCCTTTGGCTATGGATTAATTGAGCGCTCTTTTGGGCAGCTAGGCCGAATAAAATGGCCGGGGTCGCATCTCACTCAAAGTCATAGCGGCTGGATCGATCTAACTTTGGGAATAGGTATTCCTGGTGTTGCCATGATTGTTGGCGCTCTGATTTTTGCTTGGGTCAAAGTTGCAAGACTTCAAGATGGGTTGGAAACAAGCTTGGGGGTTGCAATTTCGTGGATATTGTTTGCATTGCTTTTAATTTGGATCACCACTGAAATTAGTCAAAAAGTGTTTTTTGACGATCTTATATTTTGGGTCTCATTAGCAGCAGGTTTTAGTCTTATTGACCAGGGCAAACCTTTGTCGTCTTCGACAAGCTCGGAAATCAAAAAGTTGAATTAAGTTGTCAATCAAAAAAAATACTCTATGGAATCTGTTCGGAGCAGTTAGCCCGATGTTTGTTGGGCTGCTCGCATTACCATTTTTATTGCAACGTGTAGGTGTCGACAAATTAGGTGTGCTGACCTTAGTGTGGACTTTAATTGGTTATTTTAGTATTTTTGATTTGGGCTTGGGTCGTGCGCTAACACATAGAATTTCAGCTTTGCGAATAGTTTCTGATGGGCGGATGATTGATGGCGCTATTAGTTTTGGAATGGGTTTGATGTTGGTTGTTGGGGTGGTGGGAATACTCATGGTATGCGGTACTATTTATTTTCTTGGAATAGGCTGGTTAAATGTAGGACAAGAGATATATGAGCAGGCATATTGGGCAATTTTCGCAGCCAGTTTTGGGATACCATTTGCGACATTAACTTCAGGATTAAAAGGGATTCTTGAAGGCTATGAGAGCTTTCGTAATATTAATTTACTAAGAACCGTTCTCGGGATTTCCAATTTTTTATTCCCGGTCATTTCGGTTGAATTATTTGGCCCTAATCTAATTTTAATTGTGATTGGTTTGTTGATAGCAAGATTTGTAATCTTAATAGCGCATTGGCAATTGGTAACAAGGTTATTGGGCAGAAATATAAAATTTAAAATTACTAAACCAGATTCAGATTCAAAAAAACTCATTCATTTTGGTATTTGGATGACCTTATCAAACATAGTGAGTCCATTAATGGCGGTGTCCGATCGTTTTTTTATCTCTCACTTTAATGGTAGTGCTTCAGTTGCCTACTACTCAGTCCCATTTGATTTTATATTTAGATTGCTAGTCTTGCCTGCGGCTATCACAACTGTATTATTCCCAGTTTTTTCTAAGGAACTAAAAGAAAAAGCAAATCAGGTAAAGATTAAATACATCAAATGCCAACTGTTTATCCTCTGCATCATGCTTCCGATATGCCTAGCGATGGCATTGTTCTCTTATTTTGGATTGGCGCTCTGGATGGGGATCGACTTTGCTGATCGCTCATATCGTATTGCAAGCTTGATATCAATCGGAATCTTGTTTAATAGTTTGGGGCAGGCGCCATTGACTCTGCTCCAGGCCGATGGTCGGGTAAAACTTACTTCAATTCTTCATTTTATCGAGTTTCTCGTCTATATTCCATTGCTGGTATTGGCCATCATAAATTTTGGCGTAATTGGGGCTGCTTTTGCATGGCTTGGTCGCGTATTAGTGGACAGCTTATTCTTGAATATTGCCGCCCTCAGACTTGTGAGGTTTGGTCATGGGAGGTAATCAACCAAAAATAGCAATAGGGTTTGTTATATATAGGCCTGAAAGTTCTTTTTATGAGAGGTTGGAGTTAATCGAGAAGGCAGGGATTTCATTTTATGTTTACGATAATTCACCAGAAATTCCTTATGCAAAGCTAAAGATAGAATCGTTATTGCATGCGCGCTATATCTCGTCAGGTAAAAATGAGGGGCTTGGTGTGGGTTTGTCTGATTTATGTCAAGGCGCATATCAAGAAGATTTTGATGGCCTACTATTTTTTGATCAAGATACAGGATTTCATTTAAAGACAATTTCATTTATACAGAGTTTTATGAATGAAAATATTGGTTATCTATTAGAAAAATATTCAGCTGTAGCATTTTCAGGCGCGCAATCTAATACTTCAAAAAAGGGGAATGATAAGCTATTTTTCGATGTGGATTTTGCCATTAATAGTGGGTCCTTATTCATCCTTAAAAACCTCGAAAAATTGGGTTGGCACAATAAAAGCTACTTTGTAGATGGAGTAGATTACGAATTTTGCTTATGTTCCCATATTGCAGGTTTTAGGGTTGGTAAATATTTTGATACGCCATACTTTGATCATGAATCGGAGCAGCCCGATAGAGTTGTGACGATTTTTGGGAAGAGGTTATTGGTTAGAAGGTATTCTGCATCTCGAATACAAGATGCCCTGCATTCTTATTTGAGGTTAATTTATACCTCCATTACATCATTTGAGCTGACTTACGCATTTTTGTTTGTACGAAGCATGTCTATTTATTTATTCGGCCAGATTTTATCTAGGCTTCCTGGAGGGCGAGCGTCATGAGTTCACAAAGCTTTGCTGTATTTACTGTTTGCAATATTGCCTATTTGCCAAAGGCCTTGGTCTTGGCTAAATCTATCCAATATCATCACGGAAAAAAGTTGCACGTTTTTTTATTCGATCGCAAGCAAGTGTTAAACATTCCTGATGAGAATATAGATATCCACTGGATGGAAGAAATCGGCGTGCCAAACTTCTTTCAGCTGGCATTTATGTATGACATTATTGAGTTTAGTACTAGCCTCAAACCATTCATTGCCAATCTGCTACTCCAGAGCAATGATAAAGTCATCTTTTTAGATCCCGATATCGCCATTTTCGCCAATTTAGATCCTATTGTGGATGATTTGAATCAGAGTCCGGTCGTACTAACCCCTCACTACAGAAGACCTCAGCCAGACACTGATTTTGAATCCGATTTAGCAATGATGAGATTTGGATCTTTTAACTTGGGTTTTTTTGCTGTCCGCAAAAGTCCTGAGGCCGAAAAATTTCTATCTTGGTGGAATAGGCGATGTATTGATTTCAGCTTTATGGAGAGCCAGTTCGGTTTATCTACAGATCAAAAATGGGTATCAATTGCACCTTGCTTCTTTGATTTCCTAAAAATTTCTTTTAATCCAGGTTACAACATGGCTGCCTGGAATACGTTTGAGAGAAAAATTACTGAATATAAGGGCGGTAGATATTTCCTTGACGATGGTAGCCCCTTAGTATTTTTCCACTTTAGCAACTTTGATCATTCAGATCCTCAGTATTTTAATAAGAGAGCAAGTTCTGAGAAGAATGTTTCCTATGAATTATTGGAAAAATTAGGGATTGATTACTCTCACGTCTTGAAGGGAATGGAGTCTGTCGTAGAAAAAGTTCCATACAGCTTTGATTATATGAGTGATGGTTCTTATATTTCGCCGACACTTAGAAGGGCGTATTCATCCATAAGGCCAGAACTTCCGGAGGATCATAATCCATTCGATTCTACTGGACCAGTTGGTGTTTTTGCATCAAAAAATTTTTTGATAGGTAAAAACAATACTAAGTATATGTATCCAACGCTTAAAGAGGCTAAAAAACATAATAAGAAGTTTTTTTTAGTGTATTTCTTGATGCGTCAGGTTTTAAGGGTGTTGGGCCCTAATCGCTTTTACGATTTATCTAAATTGATGGTTTACTTATCGATCTACAGAAAAAATAGCAATCTGTGGAAATTAAAATAAGTAAATAGAGAGTATGAGCGTCTATATTTCTTCGAGAAGGTTTCATCCAGGACATTTCTCGCATATGCATGCCAACTATTTGATGATGCTAGATTTAGGTTTTGAGCCATCGTTGTATGTCAATGAGGGCTTTAACTCTATGGCTGGTAATCTCAAGCGAATCAATCGATTTTCGCAGCTACTCTTAGATAAAGAGCTTAAATATTTGATTGTCTGGTTTCCAAGCATTCAATCCTTGTTTGACATGCTCTTCGTGAAATTATTTCGTAGAGACGCAATCATTGTATATTTTTTTCACGAGCCTTATGAATCCTTTTTGAATTATTTGAAATCTGGTTTCAGCTTTTTTAAAACCATCAAAATAACCCTGGTATCAATATTCAATTTCTTTTTGGTATTGCTTTCAAATAAGGTTTTATTGCCCTCAGATGCAGCACTCCAGAAATATGAGGCTAGTTATGCATGGTTAAAGAAGCCCTATATACGTATTCCACTCTTATTTACTGATGAGTTAGTTGGGCCTATTCATGAGATTTCTCTAAGGCCATTTATCTCCTATATAGGCACCATTGCCGAGGACCATGCTTTTGATGAGTTTGTCTCGGTAGTGGCTAGGGCCTCTGATGCGGCCCTGTTCCCGGGATTACAATTTCTAATTGCTACTAGGAGTGTTGTGCCCGAGTGGGCAATTGAGAAATTAGCAGGTGCAATTGCTAGTGGAAAGTTGATAGTACGCTCTGGCAAGCCTTTAACGAATACTGAGATTAATGCCTCTTATCACTCTAGTGTTGTAGTGTGGAATGCCTATAGACGTTCTATGCAAAGCGGGGTAATGCCCAAAGCTTTTATGTTCGGTACACCTGTTTTAGTGTCTGAATTTAATCAAAGTGAATTTTTCATCAACCATGAGTGTGGGGAGCTGATCTCCCAATATAATTATGAAAATATTGTTTTAGCAATTTCTAAGATTATCGTCAATTTTTCAATGTATTCAAAATACTCCAGAGGGGCTTTTTTGAGAAATTATTTTTATCCAGCACATTCTCATGAGTTTTTGAAATTCATTTCCCCTCAAAAAGGAGATGCTGAATGAGTAAGTCAAGCGTTCATCCGGTTAAATCAAGCATGCGTCTAGATTTTGACTCCTATTTGCATCACTTAAAAAACTAACCCATCGCATTGTGTCTAATATGATCAAAAAACTATTTTCTAGAGATCGCTCCCCGCCCCTTTTTGAATTCCTGACTGACTTTATATTTTTTTTACAAGCTGCGTATTTGAAACACGGCGGCTTCTTTCTCTTTACTTTTCCAAAGGAGGGTACATGACAGATTCGACATCTTCAATGTTTAAAGGGGCTACCTTAATGATCACTGGGGGCACTGGCTCTTTTGGTAATGCCGTCTTATCAAGATTTTTGGATTCCGATTTAAAAGAGATTCGTATATTTAGTCGTGATGAAAAAAAGCAGGATGATATGCGCAAGCGTTTTAATCATCCCAAGCTGCAGTTTTATATTGGCGACGTGCGCGACTATCAGTCTGTTTTAAATGCTATGCGAGGCGTAGATTTCATTTTTCATGCTGCAGCCTTAAAGCAGGTCCCCTCTTGTGAGTTCTATCCATTGGAAGCGGTGAAGACTAATATTCTGGGGACCGAGAATGTATTGGAGGCTGCAATTGTTTCTGGCGTTCGCAAGGTAGTTTGCCTCAGTACGGATAAAGCAGTCTATCCAATCAATGCAATGGGAATTTCTAAGGCAATGATGGAAAAGATATTTGTTGCTAAATCTCGCAGTAGTGCCGCCACAGTCATTTGCGGAACACGCTATGGCAATGTCATGGCTTCAAGAGGTTCGGTTATTCCGCTCTTTGTGGGTCAAATTAAAGCTGGCCAGCCCATTACGATCACCGATCAAAATATGACCAGATTCATGATGACCTTGGAAGACGCTGTAGATTTGGTGCTGTATGCATTTATTCATGGTAATTCTGGGGATATCTTTGTACAAAAGGCCCCTGCAGCTACGATTGAGGCTTTGGCCTTGGCATTGACGGATTTACTAAAAGTTTCTAAACATCCTATCCTGGTCATTGGCACGCGGCATGGAGAAAAGCTCTATGAGGCACTTCTGAGTCGCGAAGAGATGGCTTGTGCGGAAGATTTGCAGGAGTACTATCGCATCCCCCCTGATCTGCGTGATCTCAATTACGGCAAGTTCATAGAGCAAGGAGAAGCAAAGATCTCTGATGCATATGATTACAATTCCCACAACACCCATCGACTTAGTCATGATGAAATGAAGCAGCTTTTATTGAAGCTGCCATTCATGAGGGCTGCTGCTTCAGGTGCCTACATCGAGCCAGAGGCTTGATATGAAGGTTTTAATTACTGGATCAAAAGGGTTTATCGGTAAGAATCTTGGGCTTGCGCTAACAGAGGCTGGTAACTATGACGCCCTCACTTTTGATCGCAGTGATTCCCCCAGCCTGCTTGAGGAACGAGTTCATCAGTCGGACTTTATTGTGCATTTAGCTGGGGAGAATCGCCCAGTAGACCCCCAAAGTTTTCAAGAGGGTAATGTTGATCTTACCCAAGCCCTCTGTCTAGCTATTGAGAAGACGGGCCGCTCAATTCCATTGATTTACTCCTCTTCACTACAGGCTGATGATTCAAAAAGCCTGTATGCACAAAGTAAGCGATCTGCTGAAGCAGCAATCGAAGCATTTTCTGAGGCCAATAACAATCCCACGCTAATTTATCGTTTGGCGAATGTATTTGGTAAATGGATTCGTCCTGACTATAACTCTGTAGTGGGGACGTTTTGTTACAACATAGCTCGCGGCCTGCCGATTCAGATTCATGACGAAAATGCAGTGATTCAGCTGATTTACATCGATGATGTCGTTAAAGACATCATGGCTCATATCAAGTCATCCTGGTCAGGAAGTATCTTTGGGGAAATTTCTCCGCAGTATGCCATTTCAGTTGGCAACCTAGCCAAACAACTCTATGAGTTCAAAAACTCTAGAAAAACTTTAATTATTCCCAGAGTTGGAGTTGGCTTGATTCGTGCCTTGTATTCCACTTACGTTAGTTGTTTGCCGGTTGAAGACTTTTCATACGCCATTCCAAAATATGGTGATGAGCGTGGTGATTTTGTTGAAATGTTGAAAACTCCCGATACAGGGCAGTTTTCATACTTCACTGCTTTGCCTGGAGTAACGCGTGGCGGTCATTACCACCATAGCAAAACTGAAAAATTCTTAGTAATTTCTGGAGTAGCCCGTTTTGGATTTCGTCACATGATAACTGGCGAGATGTATGAGTTATTTACCTCGGGTGACAAACCGGAGATCGTTGAAACGGTTCCTGGTTGGACGCACGACATTAGCAATATTGGTGATGAAAAAATGGTAGTAATGCTATGGGCCAATGAAATTTATAATCGAGAACTGCCCGATACGATTACATCTAAGGTGTGAAATGAAAAAACTCAAAGTCATGTCCGTTGTAGGTACACGCCCAGAAATCATTCGGTTATCTCGCGTTTTAAGTAAATTAGATGAGTATTGCGATCATGTTTTGGTTCATACGGGCCAAAACTATGATTACGAGCTAAACCAGATTTTTTTTGAGGACCTGGGAGTTCGCAAGCCAGATCATTTTTTGGGGAGTGCGCAGGCGGGTGGCGGAGCTGCAGGAACTATTGGCAATGTGATTATTGGTGTTGATAAAGTCTTGGAGCTTGAAAAGCCTGAGGCCTTATTGGTTCTTGGTGATACCAATAGTTGTTTATCCGTTATTCCAGCAAAGCGCCGTCAAATTCCGATTTTTCACATGGAGGCTGGTAACCGCTGCTTTGATCAACGGGTGCCAGAAGAAACGAATCGTAAAATTGTGGATCATGTTGCCGATGTCAATCTCACCTATAGCGAGATTGCACGTGACTACCTGCTCAGAGAGGGCCTTCTTCCAGACTTAGTAATTAAGATCGGTAGTCCCATGTATGAGGTTCTATCTCACTACAAAAATCAAATTGATCAATCAAACGTTTTAGAGCGTCTTAACTTAGAAAAAAATACGTACTTTGTGGTGAGCGCTCACCGCGAGGAAAATATTGAGCCGATTAAGTCATTTGAAAAGCTAGTAGTCTTGCTGAACTCTTTGGCCGAGCAATATCAATTGCCAATTATTGTTTCAACCCATCCTCGTACTCAAAAGCGAATAAAGGAGAAGGGCGTTATCTTTCATCCCAAAATTCAGCTATTAAAACCTTTGGGTTTTCATGACTATGTGAAGTTACAAGCCATGTCTAAAGCAGTGCTTTCTGATAGCGGCACCATCAATGAAGAATCCTCCATTCTCAACTTCCCAGCATTGAATTTACGCGAGGCGCATGAGCGTCCAGAAGGTATGGAGGAGGCCGCTGTCATGATGGTGGGTCTTGAATTGGATCGAGTACTGCAAGGCCTCAAAATTTTGGAGGGGCAAGCGCGCGGTGAAGAGCGCACTTTACAGCTAGTGGCTAATTATTCAGTGCCCAATGTTTCTGATAAGATGGTACGTATATTGCATAGCTATACCGACTACGTTAACCGCGTCGTTTGGAAAAAATACTGAGATGAATGGTATGGCGGATAATGCAAATGCGCCCACAATTTTTGTTGTTTCTGAGTATGTGGATCCGCAAGTCAATTCGACTGGCTACTACTGGTCTAAGATCATTAACGGCGTATCAGCAGCCTTTTCTCGTGTTGCAGTAATTTGCCCAGAATCCAGTAAAAAAGGACAATACCCATTTGAGTCAGATAAAGTATCTATTTATCCGATATCGGAAAGTAGCTACAAAAAAAATCACCTATTATTTCGTGTAATGGGATTGCTGAATTTAAGCTTCAAATTTTTTGTAAAAATATTGCAACAAGTTAGAAAAAATGACCTCATTTTTTCTGGTACAAATCCCATTTTTTTGCTCTTATGTATTGCGCTATCAAAAAAATTCATCCGCTTTAAGTGGGTGCTACTTGTCCATGATGTTTTCCCCAATAATTTAGCAGCCGCTGGAATTCTGAAGAAATCCAATCCCCTTTACCAATTTTTAGATCGCTTATTTGGTTGGGCTTACCGATCTGCCGATGCGCTTATAGTGATTGGTCGAGATATGGAAGCCTTGTTTAGGCAAAAACAGATCGCCGCACAACTGATTTATCGGCCTAATTGGGTTAACAAGAATGAAATTACTCCCGTCGATAGGAGGCAATCTACCTTGATTCAGAGTTTAGGTTGGGAAAATAAAGTAGTTTTTCAATTCTTCGGAAATACTGGAAGATTGCAAGGTATTGATAATTTATTAAATGCCATTAAACAAGTTACTGACCCTCGTGCTGTTTTTTTATTTATTGGCGAGGGGTCGGAGTTTGGAGTGATTCAAAGATTTGTTAAGGCGCATCCTCAATTACCTATAGCCCTAATCGCTAATGCGGACTTAAGTAGCAGAAGCGAGGGCTTAGCTGCTTGTGACGTTGCTTTAGTATCCTTAAAAAAGGGAATGTATGGTGTTGGCGTGCCTAGCAAGAGCTACTTCTCTTTAGCAGCTGATCGCCCAATATTAGGAGTAATGGATGCAAACTCTGAGTTGGTGCAAATGCTGAATGAGTATGCGGGTATTGGCTGGTCTTGTGATCCCGATCAACCGGAAAAGTTAGCTGCTAGAATCGATGAAATTTGTCAGCTAAATTTATCTTTAAATCTTGGTAAGGCCAGGGCTTTAATGGAGAAAAATTATGACGAAATGCCAGCCATAAATCAATATGTCAACACCCTTCATTTAGTCTTAAATGATCATATCTCATTATGACCAATATAATCATTAAGGAGCGTATTTTAGTAACTGGTGCAAATGGTTTTGTAGGCGCTCATTTGGTTGATAAGTTGCTAGGTAGTGGATTTTCAGTAAATGCAGCTGTGCGTAAGGGTTGGAGCGAAGCTCCAGAGGGCGTTGAAATTATCTCTGTTGGAGATTTCTCCTTGCCTATTGATTGGAGCGCTGCCCTCAATGACATATCCACCGTAATCCATTTGGCCGCAAGGGTACATCAAATGGATGAGTCTCCAGAGATGGCGCTTGAAGAATCTAGAAGTATCAATACTCATGCGACCTTAGAGCTAGCAAAGCAGGCGGCTAAATTCGGTATCAAGCGGTTTATTTATCTGAGTACAATTGCTATTAATGGAGCTTTTACTGCCCCTAATGAATTCTTTACAGAAGAGTCGGATCTTAATCTCAAAAGTTCATATGCAATAAGTAAGTATGAGGCTGAACTGGGATTGAAGAAAATAGCACAACAATACCCTATGGAGGTCGTGATTATTAGACCCCCCATGGTGTATGGGAAAAATGCTCCGGGAAACTTTTCTAGGCTAGTTTCTTTGGTTAAAACACGTATCCCACTTCCTTTTGGTCTAGCAAATAATCTAAGAAGTTTTATCTTTATTCAAAACTTAGTTAACTTTATTGTGCTTTGTATTGAGCATCCTGCAGCGGGAAATGAATTATTTTTAGCATCAGATGACGATGATATTTCTCTTTATAACTTAATTTGCCAAATTTCGAACAATTTACAATTAAGGGCTAATGTATTTAAATTTCACTTGGGTTTTCTTGAAATGACATTGATGATGATTAGTAGTAAAGACTTATCAAATCAATTGCTGAAGCCCATGAGAATTAATACCACTAAGGCTCGTAAATTACTAGGGTGGATTCCATCTTTCAGTTCAGCCGAGGGATTAATTGCTTCAATAAAAGATAGATGACATTAAATCAAGTCATGTGGCAGTAAAGCAAAACCAGATCACATATCAAAGATGCCCTGAAATACAAATTATTCAGCTCGGACTAATTGGTATTTAAAAGCCATTAATTTCCCATCCAGGCAACACCAGGAATCCCAATTGGAGCGCTGGCATCTAAAGCAATTTCAACTGGTACGTTAAATGTCACGCGTACGGAAGATATTTTTTTTATTTGCACGATATCTTTTCCCGTTAGAAATAGCAACCCCCCAGAAGAAACTAAGTCACGTGATCCGGAGTAGTATTTGGTACTACCATCGGTTAACTTTATGGCCATCTGCACCTCAACAAATATTTTTGAGGTAGAAAAAGGCCTGACTAAGACGGCTGCAGCAACAAGTGTTTTGTCGGAAATTGCGGCGGGTAGTTTAGGGTCGAAAAATAAGGGGTTACTGACAAGGGCAACTCCGCCCTCCCAAATAGGTGCCTCTTTAAGCAAGCCACAATTTCTTTGGTACATAAAGTTAACCCCTTTCAGCCATGGGTCTATAGGGACGCATAACGGTGAAACACCGGAGTCAATGGAGCGAGCCATGACCTGCCATTGGGAATTATTAATTAGCGGAGAATTGGGCTCCCTACTTATTCTTCCTGCCATTGATAGATAACCAACGCCAATAAACCAACCTAAAAAAAGCAAAGCGCCAAGATTTCTCTTAAAATACCAGCTTGACTTAGAAAATTGATCATTTGTTAATGAGCAAAATAATCCACATACTACCAACATGCACCCATGAAATCCCACTAGATAAATCCTATTAAGGGGAACGCCCTCAAGACCAAGCTCCCACATATTTCCATTCCAACTATCACTTAAAGCAAAGGCATTTGATTGGCAGAAGGAAGCGTGTGTACCAGTTGACATTTATAATATAATGATGCATCTTACTTTTCTGAGTGTGTTTGACTATTAGATTAGAAATACTATCATTGGCATGTAATGGATTATCCCCATTGAAGTATTTTGGTATTTTTTTTATAATATTAATAATCTACCTCACCATAAAAAAGATTAAAAATATATTACTTATAATTTTAAGCATGCTGATATATTTTTTCCATATGCAAAAATCCTGGGCTTGCGCTACGTTGTGGTCCTATCCAATATTTCCTTTCATTTTTGCTTGGGGTTACAGCTTTTCAACTAAGGTCAGCAATTAAGCTAAAATCTATATTAGTTGACTTTCTAATTATTTTTCTATTAATACTTTCGAATCTTAATATCAGGCATCATGATTTCATATTCTCAACGATTTTTACATTTATCTTAATAGTCATATGTAAGCTTGAATATAAAATTACTAAAATTCTATTTTGTAACACCCCCATGATGTATGTAGAAGTTATAAGTTATGGAATTTATTTAAATCATATGCCTATATTAAATCTATTATGCAAATATCAGTGGGCTAGCTTTAGTAACTTAACAATTAATTTTTTTATGTAGTATTTTTATCTATTGTCGTTTCAACGACAACCTATATCTGCATAGAAAAGCCTATTGCATTAACTTCTAAAGGCCGCTTGAGTTAATGGATTTTTAAACGGCGGCCAAATCAATGGCTACCCGTTAATTTAGGTGCTTAAATTGTAAAATTGAGCCTCAGGAGAGCATGTGATAGATTAGGGCAAGCTTAGTGACTAACGATTTAGAGCTATAAAGGTGGATTAAAATGGTCTTAGGGCCATTCTAGGGCGTAGTAATGACGTCTTCACCTGCCATAGCCTTGCATTACTATTTTTAAATGCAGCCTCCACCATATAGGGGTGTATAAATCGCTTCCCCCCATTGAAATCCATTAAATTAGAATTTTGTGAGGTGCATATGTATGGAATAGAAGATAAGCTATTTGCAATATTCTGTAGCCTGCTGATGCTACTGCTTGCAGGAGGGATCAGAATGTTTGCGGGTACATTTTTAATTCCTGCTGGCATCTTTGCGCTCGCTTGGTTTTCTTTCACATTCTTTCCACTTGTTGTGCTATTTTCAGTGCCAATCAATTCGCTGGCAATTTTGTACATTTTTGCCGCTGTTTTTGTGTTTTCATTGAGTGCGCTTCCATTTAATTGGCACGGTGGTTTGCGGCAAAATCTAATCAAGTCCCTTCCTGACGCTGGGTTTGATAGCCCTTTTCTTAAGATCGTTCTTTATATTTCTGCTATCGCCTCAGCATCGCTTTCTGTCATAACGATGCTTATCAACGGTTTTTCAATCGAACAATTGATTTTCGATATGATACGGACTAGCGGGCAATATGCAGCGGTGCGTGGAACGGAAGGTCTTGAGTACGGCATCATTGGTATTTTGAGCGTGATGTTTACGTACCTCTGTCCGGTGCTTGGCGGGTTAAGGTCTCTTGCTCCGAGAAAGAAGTGGTTTTTTGCTGTTTCTATGGCGCCCAGCTTGCTTACGATGGTAACCCAGTCATCTAAGCTAGTGTTCTTGGTCAGTCTTTGCTTTTATCTGTCCGGGTTTCTTATTGCAAAAATCTATGCCAAGCAGATGGGCCTGCTAAAAGTTTCTGAACTTCCCAGAATAATTCTTTGGGCAGCAATTCTATTTCTAATGACAATAATATCGTTTGTTTCGCGACTTGGTGAATACGATCCTGATAATCTTGCGGCGCTAACTGATCCCTTGTTTTACTCTATTTACTCCTATACCCTGGGGCAGATATATGCTTTTGCTGACTTTTTTTCATACACTATCGGATATCCTTCCGCAAGCGCTTTTAAAGACGAGTTTTATTCTTACGGTGCTTATACCTTCGCCTCGATTTTCAACATGCTCGGTATTGGTAAAGAGTTCCCGTCAACTATGTACGAAGAAAGTGGATGGTACTTAAATGTATTTGAAACCAATATTTTTACTTTCTTCCGCGGTCTGATTTATGACTTTGGTGTCCTCGGCTCACTACTCTTTCTTTTTGTTTTTGGTGTTTTTTCCCATGCAGTTACTTATCGTGTTTTCACTAGGATGCGGGCATGGTTTACGCTAGCGACCTTTATTATCGTATTGGTGTTCATTCTTATGGGCTATATCTTTAGTGTCTTTGTGGCTCGTTATGTATTCCTCAATGCAGCCGTGATTTGGCTGCTATTAAGTGTTAACGCACGTCTATACCGAACGCATAAACAGCAGGCAAATATCCGGCAAAATGTTATCCCCCAACAGATGGCCTCCAGCTGAATGGTCGGTACGGCCTGGCCGCTTAGTTGGCTTCGCACCTCATCGGCGTGTCAGTCCACCTTAGCTGTTATCTCACGCTCGGTATATGCTCAAGTCAATTTTCTACGCGACACTGGATCCAGTGGCGAATTTCGAAGACGGGACCTCTGGTACCTGTTGCAATAACTTCCCTCAGCCTTGACCGCGGCTTAGGGGGCATTAGAGAGCCAAATGGTTTAAAAAATATATTTTATTTTCGGCATAATAAGCAGTTCGATATCAACAAAAAATTAATATAATTTCCCTCAAAAAAATAATGAAAAGACCTTTTGATCTTGTAGCGAGTTTTTTAGCTCTAGCTATATTTTCGCCACTGATTATCTTAGTTGTTCTGCTTATTAAATTAACCTCAAAAGGCCCGGCACTCTATTGGTCGGACCGTATAGGTAAATGCAACATTGTTTTTGGGATGCCTAAATTTCGCACGATGCAAGTTGGAACTCCTGCAGTTGCTACCCATTTGCTTTCTGACTTCGGTCAATACTTAACGCCACTAGGTTCATTTTTAAGAAAATCAAGTCTAGATGAATTGCCACAGCTATGGAGTATTTTGGTTGGTGATATGAGTTTTGTGGGACCGCGCCCAGCGCTATTCAATCAAGACGACTTAATTACTTTGCGAACGCAATATGGTGTGGATAAATTAGTGCCAGGATTAACTGGTTGGGCGCAAGTCAATGGCCGCGATGAATTGTCCATACCAATTAAAGTGCAGTATGAAGTGGAATATCTCCAGAAGCGGTCCTTCTGGTTTGATATGAAGATATTGGGCTTAACCTTTTTAAAGGTGGTTCGGCGAGCCGGAGTTTCCCATTAATTTGACTATATAATTTATAATTAAGTCCGTGCCCATTAACGCAACAAAACAGTCACTATTAAACCTTCCTCGCCCAGTCAAGCGGGGCTTGGTGATGTTTGGTGATACGCTTATTTGTGGATTTAGCGTTTTGCTCGCGTTTGGGCTTAGATTGGACGAATGGGGATATTTTCAGGCCAAGCAGTGGATAGTTTTCGTTGCCGCCATTGGACTTTCATTTCCTCTCTTTATTTCTTTTGGCTTATACCGAGCTATTTTTAGATATGTTGGCTCGGCTGCACTCGCTTCAATGGCACGTGTTTTCCTCATTTACACGGGCTTATTCTTCTGCACATTTACACTCTTTGGGGTGGATGACGTACCTCGATCAATTGGCGTCATTCAGCCAATCTTATTATTTATCGGAATTGGAACCAGTCGATACTTTGTGCGCTATTGGTTAGGCAGTATCAACAATGTTCAAAAGTCATTTCACCGAGCTCAACCTGTTGCGCTTATTTATGGCGCCGGCTCAGCAGGTCGTCAATTGGCAACAGGCCTATCAAGCAATAAAGAAATGTTGGTCAAAGGTTTTATTGACGATGATCCTCATTTGCAGGGAAGTACGATTAATGGAATTTCTGTGCATCCCAATACGGGCTTGCAGGACCTGGTACGTCGACTAGATATTACGGATGTGCTTCTGGCTATTCCTTCTGCTAGCCAAATTCGCAGAAGCGAAATCATTGCCTCATTAAATGGATGCGGGGTGCGTGTTCGCACTTTGCCAGGACTCATTGATTTGGCCTCAGGTCGAGTGAGAATTTCAGACTTGCATGATTTGGATATGAATGACTTGCTCGGAAGAGCGGTGGTTCCGCCAGAAGTTGGGCTATTAGAAAAAAACATTCGCAACCAAGTTGTTTTGGTAACTGGAGCTGGCGGCTCCATTGGTAGTGAGCTCTGTCGTCAAATTATTAAGTTTTCTCCTAAATCATTAGTCTTGCTTGACAGTAGTGAGCACTCTCTCTATTTAATCTATGAGGAATTAAAGAAGGCTGTTACTGGACTTAATGGGGATCATTTGGCGAATGGTGGTAATGACCAAGCCTCCCTGCCACACCCAGTTTTGTCAATCAAGTTGGTGGCTTGCTTAGCCTCGGTCCGAGATAGCGATTTGTTGCGAAAGATATTTAGAGCTCATCAGCCAACTACGGTCTTTCATGCGGCCGCTTATAAGCATGTTCCGTTGGTGGAGCAAAACCCTGCTGAAGGGATTCGGAATAATGTTTTTGGAACATTCATCTGTGCCCAAGCGAGCTTAGAGTGCGGTGTAAGCAATTTTATTTTAGTGAGCACTGATAAGGCTGTCAGACCAACGAATATCATGGGTGCCAGCAAGCGCATTGCTGAACTGGTTTTGCAGGCAATGGCGGATATTAAAGACGATCATTCAACCAATTTTTCAATGGTGCGATTTGGTAATGTGCTGGGCTCATCAGGGTCTGTGGCGCCGCTTTTTAGCGCTCAAATTGCGGCAGGCGGCCCCATTACTCTGACGCATTCTGAAGTGACCCGTTATTTCA
>TBL_comb47_HYPODRAFT_10003174_pt1 | contig 19710 bp, 17 predicted proteins | sample TroBogypolimnion_40_FD_10682 | JGI IMG/M metagenome (IMG submission 10682) | reverse complement strand
GTGCTTCTTCCTGCAAGCCTACCCTTAGAAGTACATTCTTATAATCATCTTTAGTATAGGTCAGCTTTCCGCCGAGTTTTACAAAATAATCCAGATTCTGCAAAGCTGTAAAGTTAGGGTAGAGCATTACGTTTTCTGAAACGTAGGCAACATATTTCTTTGCTTCAAGAGGATCTTTGTGGGAAGCAATGCCGTTAATCCTTGCTTCGCCGTAAGTGGGGTCGATAAGGTTAAGAAAAATATTAATGGCGGTTGTTTTTCCTGCACCGTTAGCACCGAGCATAGCATAGATTTCTCCTCCGTGTACCTGCATATTCAGATTGTCCAATGCAATAACACCATCTTCGTACTTCTTGGTCAAACCGACTGCTTCAATCAGAACTTTTCCTTTTAATGTTTCTTCCATCTTGTAACGTCTCCTAATTAATTATTCATATAATTTTATTTTAAAAATATTCTTATCTTATAATAAAACTTGCCTGCTTAGCATTTAAAAAAGAAATTAGAAATAATTGCCCCTATTATTAGCCATAAAATAATAATAATTATACATATAAGACGTCAATTAGCAGCGGGAAACACCTAAATTTAACAATTATTAACAAATGTTATATAATTTTAATAGTGAAATGTGAGGGTAAAAAAGAATGCCCGGATTTACCGGGCATTACTGCAAGTAGTGTGAATAATTTTAATTTTTATTATAATACAGTCGCCGATAAATCGGCTTTATTAATTAAATGTTTTTTTGAATAAAACTCAAACTTTTATGCCGGTAAATTGCAGACTATGCAAACATTTCTTTGTAACATGGGATAAAAAATATCCCTATGGATGCCATGCATTCGGGTTTAAAACTGCACAAATGCCTTCAATACAGGTAATGAAAAATTCGGGAAATGAGTGCATGAGATTTGAACAAAAGGCAAACATAAAAAAAAGCTGATTATCCTTTTCCTTTAACAAACTTTAAGCTGATAACTGAAATAACACCCAGCACAAAGGTGCTTCCCCACAGAATTGATGCCCCAAAAGCCTGATAGACATTAGAACCAAGCCAGGGGCCTGCAGAAAATGCAATGTTATTTGCTGTTTGATAATAGCCCATATATTCACCCCGTTTTGCTTCCGGGGCAGCTTCGGATGAATACGCAGCTGTTGAAGGAAATGTTATCATTTCTCCGAAAGTCCATATTACTACTGTGAGAATTAGAAAGAATATATCCTTTGCAAAAAGAGTAAGCCCAAATCCTATTGCGGTTAACAGGCACCCTGCTGAAATTAATCTTTTATTAGAAATATTTGATAGATAATTAAGCAGGGGAACTTCTATAATAATTATCATTACAGTATTTATTGAGAAAAGAAGCCCGTAAACAGAAGCAGGGTACTTTAATTCATTTATTAGGTAAATAGGCATTGTAGAAAACATCTGGAAGAATACAAGCATAATAGGAATAATTGCGAGCAGGAAATAGAAGAAATGCCGGTTCTCTTTAAATATATCCAGAGTTTTCTGATGCACCTGTTTTATTTGAGGTTTAGCTTTAGTTGTAATTTTTATATTAAGCAGAACAAGAAAGAGCCAAGCGAGCAGATGTGCCGTGCCGTCTACATAAAATATAAGTGAGAAATTTATTACGGCTAAAAATCCCCCTATTGCCGGGCCTATACTCATTCCCAGATTAATTGCAAGCCTGTTTATGGAAAATGCTATTCTTCTTTGCTGTGTAGATGAAAGCTCGCTTATAAGTGTAAGGTTGGCAGGCCGGAATGCCTCATTCAATGATGACCATATAAATGTTAGAATTATTATCTGATAATATTTTTCAGTAAGAGGAAATAAAAACAAAAACAAGCCTGAAGTAACAAGAGAAAGTTTCATAACCTTGAAGGGGCTTAACAGGTCGCACACCTTCCCGATAATTGGTGCAGTAATAAGTGCTGCTATTCCATACACGGTTAATACAAGGCCTGCATCCGTGATTGAGAAGTTTAAATGCTTATTGATATAAACAGCAAGGAATGGAAGCGCCATTGAACCGGAACGGTTTATTAATGTAGCAGCGGAGATTATCCACAACTCCCTTGGTAATTTATTTAAGCCTTTCCATGGATTCATTATTACTATTCTATAATAAGTTTGTTAAAATAAAAAATTTTATATTACTCTTCATAAACTATTTAAAATTTAAGTTTATATACTATAATGAGTCCAAATATATCAAAAGTGGGTATTTAAAGACAATTTTAAACGATAATGACCTTTATAACAAAAAAATGAAAAAGAGCCTTCAAAATTTGACATAGGAAAGAGGCAAACTCTATTATCAATACACAAAAATTGATGTGATTTAGGGCTTTTATATCAAATAGGCATCTTGAATTATAAGTATCATTTTGTTAAGTTATAAACAGAATATGCCTATTTAATGGAGAAAAAATGAGAAAAGGAATACTTAGGAAAATTATGCCGGTTTTAATACTGGTTTTAATATCTTCAAGTTTAGCTGTTGCCCAAATGAATTCACAAGCTATGCTTAAAGAAGCAATGGATCTTAAAGACAAAGCAGTATCGGCAGCTGCAAATATATTTGCACCAAGTGAGTTTAAAAAAGCATTCAGTGCTTTTAAAGATGCTGAAGAATATGCTGCAGATCCTGCTAAAATAGAAAAAATGAATGAAAATCTGGTTGTTGCTATAACTAATTTTAAAACGGCTATTGAGAAGGCAAATGCTATTTCTCCAAATTTTCAGGCGCTGCTTAAAATGCGCGGCCTTGTAACAGGCATTGGAGTTGATCTTGCAAAAAATAAATCATGGATTGATGCAGAAGATTACTTTGTAAGTGCCGTTGAAGATTTTCTTGATAAAGACCCTGAAGGTGTAAAGAAATATTCCGACAGAGCCGAAAAAAATTACAGGGATGCTGAACTGATAGCCATTAAAGATAAGTATCAGACAGTATTGCTTAAAGCTATTGAAACAGCAAAAGATAATGATGTACATAAATTTGCTCCCCTTACAATTAACAAAGTTGCGCAATATGCAAAGGATATTGAAGGTATTATAGATCTAAATAGGTATGACACTCTTAAAGCGGGTGCAATACTTAATAGTGCAAATTATGAACTCCGCCATGCCAGTTATATGCAGGGTATTTTTTCCAATATGAAAAAGGAAGATAAAACTTTTGAGGATCTTGAACTCGTTTGGGAAGAACCACTTGCAAGAGTAGGAGCGGAATTTAAATTACAGCGTGCATTTGATACCGGTTTCGATAATTATACAAATTCTATTATTCAGAATATCGGGCTTGAAAGGGCTAAAATAGATACATTAAAGAAAAACAATGAAACTTTAACTGCCACAATAGCAGATCTTAAAAAGAATATTGAAACCGCCAAAGTGCTTACAGGAGAAGATAAAAAACAAATAGCTAAACTTACTGCACAGGCAGACAGCCTTAAAAAAGTTTATTCGGAATTGAAAAAAACAACCGATGAATATAAAGCAAAGTTAAATGTGTTGGAAAACGAACAAAGCGCCCAGAAAGCTCAAAAAGTAGCAGAAGCCGTTAATTCAATTTCAGAATTATTTTCAATTCAGGAAGCTGAAATAGCCAGAAGCGGTGATTCGGTTATTATTCGTCTCATCAGCCTCACATTCCCTCAGAAGGGAGGCCCGATGGAAAGCAAGAACCACCCAATTCTTAATAAAGTACAGAAGGCAATACAGGCATTTCCTAATGCTGCTGTTACTATTGCCGGGCATATTGATCCGCAGGAAAATGATGCAAAGAGTATTGAACTCTCAAAAACCCATGCTGATGCTGTTCAGCAATACCTTATATCGGTAATGGGGGATGAAGCAAAGAATTTTACTACGATAGGCTGGGGAAGTTCTAAACCTCTTGCAGATAATACAACCGACAAAGGTAAAATGAAAAACAGAAGAATTGAAATTATTATAAATCCGGTGCAGATTAAAAAATAAAATTTAGTTTTTCTTAATATAAAGGCCTCAGATTAAAAAGTTGAGGCCTTTTTGGTTTTAAAGGTTTGTAAATTACTTGTAAGTCTATCAGATAGTTTACACAAATACTATACGCCGCTTAAAATAATGCAATACTAAACATTGCCTTAGTTTAATTTTATAAAGCTTTACTATATATATTCAAAACTATCATTTGTCACTAATATTTATCGGCAAGCTTTTGAACATTGATATTTACTTAACTTTTGTCATTTCATATTCCATCATTTTAAATTCCTGCCCGTTATTTATAATGTACATCTCCATAATTTTTTTATTTTCGGAAAGGTATTTAATAGTCTGCTTGAAAGAAACATCGGCATTTTTTGTCGGATCGTAAGTTTTGCCCGTGAAAGTGAATGTCTTAACTGCTTCATCATATTTCCCTTCCATATTCATGATCCCTGTTCCGAAATTATCAAATAAAGATGCAAGGAAAACTTTTTTACCATTATCATATGCCGTTATACTTAACCCTTCGTACGGCATGCCCATAAAATCACCTGTATGTTTTTCCTGTAAATAGCGGCCTCCGAGAATCATTTCTCCTTTTACACTACTTTCTGAAATAATTGGCTCTGAGCCTGGAGTATTCCACAACTTTACTTTAGCAGTCCATTCACCTGCACCCTTAGCAAGAAGCTGATGCATTGTTCCGGGGGACATGTAATCCATCGTTGCTTTCTGTGCTGCCGAATCATTTTGAGCATAGGAATTAATATTTACAAAAAGAATAAAAAGAACAATACCGAACAAAGAAGCAATATTTTTTTTCATAATAATACCTTTCGTATTTTATTAAGACTTTCGAATATACATTATAAGCTATCCTTTGTCAAAAAAGTAATGTGGCTTTACACAGTTTTGTACGGCACTCATTTCGGTGAACAAAAGAGAAAAATCGGCAGGAGGAACTATCGCTGGGAAGGGAAAAATATTTTTTCTCTACCTAAAGGTATCAGCTTAAAAGTTGAGGCTTTTTTAATTTTTTATCTTTCACATTGAAAAATGCTATTCACTACAAATATATTTAAGGAAATCGTTACAAACACAATAACCATTAAAATTTAAATTGAAATTCTTGATCAACGATATGCGAGTCTCATATCCGAATTTAAAATCATAAAACAAACTTGACATTTGGAGGCGGGGGGCTTAAATTTCGACTAATAAAATATTTCAGTCGAATAGTTATAAAGTCGGTATTATGCAAGAACAATTATCAAATGAAAAAAAAATACTTATTTTGGAAGCCGCAAGGAAAAGATTTGCCTACTACGGCTTCTCGAAAGTAACAATGGATGAAATAGCAGCTGATGTAGGTATGGGTAAAGCCTCTCTATACTATTATTTCCCTACAAAGGAAAGTATATTTATGTTGGTAATAAAAGAGGAGGCAGATCAGTTTATATCGAATATTGAGAAAATTATTGAACAGAATATTCCTGCCGATAAAATGCTGCGTTTATATGTATCCGAAAGGCTTGAATATTTTAAGAAGCTTGCTAATCTAAGGGGCTTGCTATTCCAGGTGGAAAATGATTCACGAACTACAATGTTCGAAAAATTTAAGGAATTTCATGAAGAAGAAACCAGGCTTCTTATGCAGATTCTGCAAATCGGCAAGAAGCATGAAGAATTTTCTTTTGCCAACACAAAGAAAACTGCCGTATCAATTCTTCAGATGTTATACGGTGCGCGTGCCTGGCATATTAAAATGATGCAGGATAAAATTGATGAAAATACCTTTGCCGAAATGCGTTCGGCAATGAAAGATATAATAGAAATAATTTTAAATGGAATATTAAAACGATAAATGAAAGGATAAAATAATGGATAATAAGGAAAACAAAGATATGGCTGCAGGACAAATTCCCCAAAAGCCTAATTCAGCTCCAATAAATAATAAAGATGAGGATATTGATGAAGTTCCTCTTTACAAAAAGAAAAAAGTCATTATTCCCCTTTTTATTTTCTTAGTAGGCATGGTAGTTATAGGATATTACTGGTACACTAACATGCAGGATTTCGTTTCTACCGACGATGCATTTATTGATGCCGATAAAATTTCCGTAAGCGGTAAAATTCTTGGTAGAATAAATTATCTTGGTACTCAGGAAGGTGATACTGTTAAAGCAGGACAGGTACTCATTAAAATTGATGATACCGACCTTCGTGCCCAGCAAACTTCCGTTAATGCATCAATTTCACTTTCGGAAGAAAGTGTAAAACTTTCAGAAGTTCAGCTCCAGCGCGCTCAGGAGGATTTTGACAGAGCCGATTCCCAATACAAAGGGGGAGCTATTACAAAAGAACAGTATGACCATGCAAAGAAAAGCCTTGAAGCTGCTAAAGCGACCTGCAACATAGATATGTCCAAAATTACAGCTGCTAAAAGTCAGCTTGGTGTTATTCAAACACAGCTTGCCAATACAATTATTGCATCACCAATGGATGGCATAGTTGCAAAAAGATGGGTACTTTCAGGCGAAATTATACAGCCCGGACAGCCGGTTTTTACAGTTTATGATGTTAAAGATTTGTGGGTAACCGCTAATATGGAAGAAACCAAAGTCGGTAAACTGCATATAGGTTCACCTGTAGAAATTAAAGTTGACAGCTATCCCGAATTAACTTTTCACGGCAAGATTTTTGAAATTGGAATGTACACAGCTTCCGAATTTTCTTTAATTCCGCCAAACAATGCATCGGGCAACTTTACCAAAGTAACTCAGCGTGTTCCTGTAAAAATAACAATTGAAAATGATTCTAAAGATAAAAATCAGCCGGTTTTAAGACCTGGAATGTCTGTTGAAGTTTCGGTGAAAGTGAGATAAATATGTTCGGATTAGGAAAAAAATCCTTAAGGGGTTCGGCAATTGATCAGATCCCGTCCCTGCATCATGAACATACTTCATATAAATGGTGGGTGCTTGCAAATGTAATGATAGGCACTTTTATGGCAGTGCTCGATGCCACTATAGTTGACGTTGCACTTGCCAAGATCATGGCTACATTCGGTATAAATGTAGATCAGGTTAAATGGGTTGCAACGGCTTATCTGCTTGTACTTGCAGTAATGCTTCCTACTTCAGGATGGATTGCCGATCACTTCGGTTACAAACGTACATATGCATCAGGATTATTTTTATTCACATTCGGTTCTCTTTTATGTTCCCTTTCCTGGAATGAAACAGCATTAATTATGTTCCGTATTGTTCAGGGTGCAGGAGCAGGAATAATGATGCCGGTAGGTATGGCAATAGTTACAAGGGAATTTCCTCCTGAAAGGAGGGGAGTTGCCCTTGGCTTCTGGTCCATTGCAGCAGCGGCTTCGGTCTCGCTCGGCCCAACGCTCGGCGGGTATCTGATAGATAACTTTGCATGGCATGCAATTTTTGATGTTAATGTACCTATTGGAATTTTTGCAATTATTGCTACGATAATTATTCAAAGAGAATATAAAACCGATAGAAAAAGGCCTTTCGATATAATAGGTTTTATTTCGGTTGCTGTTTTCTTGTCCTTTCTCCTTATTGCACTATCTGACGGTAACTCGTCATGGAATACAGGCGGGTGGACTTCAGAATTTATTATAACCTGTTTCACACTATCGGGCTTAGGGCTTATAGTTTTTTTAATAACCGAGTTAAGTATTAAACATCCTCTTATAGAATTACGAATGCTTAAGAATTTTAATTTCGGTTTTGCAAATCTGGTTCTTTTTATTTTCGGTATGGGTATATTCGGCAGCACATTTATTCTTCCTCTCTATTTGCAAAACGGGCTAGGATATACTGCATTCCAAAGCGGTTCTCTCTTTTTACCCATTGGCCTTATCCAGGGATTTATGGCGCCGATTGCAGGAAACTTAGCTGATAGGGTAAATCCTAAAATACCAGCATTAATCGGAATCTCCTTACTTGCGGGAAGCCTATTGATTAATCGTTACCTGTCCCTATTTTCAGAAACACATACTATTATGATACCTCTTTATATGAGAGGAATGGGAATGGGACTTATATTCACTCCGCTAAGTGCAATTTCTCTTTCTGAAGTACCAAGGGAAAAAATGGCTCAGGCTTCCGGTTTGTTTAATGTTTTAAGGCAGGTAGGCGGGAGTTTCGGGGTTGCTTTAATGGGTACACTTTTAACAAACAGGACAATCTATCATTCCACAGTTTACGGACAAGCGGTTGAAAGCAGTTCCCCCGTAACAAAGAATGTAGTAGCTGGGCTTTCACATTATATTCAGCACACGGCTGGAGGTTCTGCAGCATATACGGCAAAACAAGCGCAGGCAGTGCTTCAAACACACATAGGGCTGCAATCATTTGTTTCTGCTGTTGATGATGATTTCTTTATAGCAGCATTAATTACAGCTGCCTGCTTTATACCGGTTCTTTTTCTTCGGCATAAAAAGAAGAAAAAAGGAGCAGGCGGGGCGCATGAACCTAAAATTATTGTTGCAGACTAAATAAAGGTTAAAGATTTTATTTGAAAATATTACTATCAATTAAAAGATGAAATATAAATTTAATACGATACTATTTGAATTATACTCTCTATTATCGGTTGGTAAGGTGAGCTAATCATGTTTAATCTTGGAAACAAATCGTTACGCGGGCATGCAATTTCTCAAATACCATCTCTGCATCATGAACATTCTTCATATCAATGGTGGGTGCTTGCAAATGTAATGATTGGTACATTTATGGCAGTTCTTGATGCAACTGTTGTTAATGTTGCCATTCCTAAGATTATGGCTACATTCGGAATTAGTGTTGATGAAGTAAAATGGGTTTCTACTGCTTACCTACTTGTATTAGCTGTAATGCTTCCTACTTCAGGATGGATTGCAGACCATTTTGGATATAAACGCACATATGCGTTCGCATTGTTTTTATTTACATTCGGCTCGCTGCTTTGCTCTCTCTCATGGAATGAAACCGTCCTAATTTTATTCCGTACAATTCAGGGAGCCGGAGCAGGTATTATGATGCCCGTAGGCATGGCAATTGTTACAAGAGAATTCCCTCCGGAAAAGCGAGGTGTTGCACTTGGATTTTGGTCCATTGCTGCCGCGGCATCTGTGTCCCTCGGCCCTACATTGGGCGGATATTTAATTGACAACTATGCATGGCACTCTATATTCGATGTTAATATTCCTATTGGAGTATTCGGTATTATAGCCACATTAATTATTCAAAGAGAATATAAAACAGATAAAAGAAGGCCGTTCGATTTGATAGGGTTTATTTCTGTCTCCGTTTTTCTTTCTTTTCTTCTCATAGCGCTTTCAGACGGCAACTCTACATGGAATACAGGCGGGTGGACTTCTGAATTTATTATAACCTGTTTTACTCTTTCAGGTTTAGGCCTTATAGTTTTTTTGATTACCGAATTCAGTATAAAGCACCCGCTTATTGAATTGCGCATGCTTAAGAATTTCAACTTCGGTATGGCGAACTTAGTTCTATTTATTTTCGGTTTGGGAATGTTCGGAAGCACATTCATACTTCCTCTTTATTTGCAGAACGGGCTTGGCTACACTGCTTTTCAGAGCGGTTCAGTATTCTTGCCTGTAGGGATTTTACAGGGATTAGCATCCCCAATCGCAGGAAATTTTGCCGATAAGATGAATCCGAAAATTCCGGCGTTATTTGGACTACTACTACTTGCTTTCAGCCTTTTACTGAATAGGTACCTGTCCCTTTTTTCGGAAACACAGAATATAATGGTATCTTTATATTTGAGAGGCTTAGGAATGGGTTTCATTTTCACTCCTCTCAGTACAATTTCATTATCGGATATTCCTAAAGAAAAAATGGCTCAAGCTTCCGGATTATTTAATGTTTTAAGGCAGGTAGGGGGCAGTCTCGGAGTTGCCTTGATGGGTACACTTTTGACAAATAGAACAATCTATCACATGACTGTTTACGGGCAGTCAGTCGATAATAATTCCCCGGCAACAAAAAATATAGTTTCCGGCATTGCACGTTACATACAGCATACAGCCGGAGGTACTGCAGCTTATACCTCACAACAGGCTAAAGCTGTTATGATATATCATTTAAACCAGCAATCTTTTGTTTCGGCGGTGGATGATGATTTTTTTATTGCAGCATTAATAACATTCGGTTGCGTAATTCCAATTCTCTTTTTAAGATACCACAAAAAGAAAAAGATTGGCGGCACGGATACACAAAAATTTGTTGCCGCAGACTAATAAACTTTTTTAGAAGATAAAATGAAAAAAATAAATATTGGTGATAAAATGAAAACTAAATTAAAATTTATTGTAGTTCCGGTTTTCTGCTTCTTATTATCCTCACGAGTATCTGCTCAGGTTAAAATAGATTCTCTTTCTCTAAATGAAGCAATAAAGATGACTCTGGCTTCAAGCAATTCTCTCCAGCAGGCATCTTATGCAGTTGATGCCTCTCTTGCCAAGGTGGAGCAAAGTAAAAGCTCATTATATCCTGAAGCAAATGTTTCCCTTAACTACACCTGGATAGGCCCTATTCCGGCCTTCAGTTTCCCCGGTTTCGGAAATATTTCTCTTGCCCCTGATAATAACTGGGATGAGCATGTAACAGTATCAACAACCCTATATGATTTCAATAAAAGGGATAAAAATATTGAATTCGCAAAATCTCAGGTAAACGGGTTCAAAGATAAAGTAGAATTCATCAAACAGGATCTGGTTTATAAAACCGTTCAAAGTTTTTATACAATTATATTCTTAAAACAGAGCATAGAAGTTCAAAAAGACCAGATAAATACTTTTAATAAACATCTGGAATGGACTAAGAAAAAATTCGATGCCGGCACTGCCACAGATTTTGACATGCTAACTGTAAAAGTGAGGATTGCTTCAGCTGAAAATAGTAAGATAAGCCTTGAGAACTCGCTAGCAAATACCGAAATATATTTGAGAAGGCTTTTAGGTGTAGGGCCATCGACTGCTGTTAATCCCCAGGGCCAATTTACCGATGCTCCGGCTAAGATAAATTATGATTCATTGATTTATTTTGCTTATGCAAACAGAGTTGAAATTAAAAATGCCGAAAATCAAAAGGCAGCAGCAAAAGCCATGGATGAAGTTGCAGCAAATATAAACAATCCTTCTTTAATGTTAATTTTTAACTATGGGTTTAAAAACGGATATGAGCCAAATATGTTTGTATGGCGCGGTAATTTTGCTTTGACAGCTGCTGCACAAATCCCTGTATCCAAGTTCATTCCTTTTTTCGGAGGGAACAAAGAAGAGAATATGCACCAGGAAGCTGTTGCAAATATGAATGCGGCAGATTCATATAAGAAAGATATGACAGATCAGATAAAAGCCGAAATACAAAAAGCAATAAGTGATATTAAATCAAGCATAGAAAAATACCGCACAACTGAAGCAAGCATTAAACAGGCAGAAAGTGCCTTGAATCTAGCAAAGATACGGTATGATGCAGGCTCCGTAACCAATCTTGATTTGCTTGATGCTGAAACATCCCTCTCTCAGGCAAAATTGATGAGGCTTGAAGCATTGTACAGATATATGCTTGGAATCTATGAGTTGAAACAAGCGGCAGGCGAAAAAATCTGGTAAATCCTTTTTTATTTTATATAAATGTTAGATTATACTGATATATCTAAATGGAATTTAAGTGATGGAAACAATATCGGCTTTTGTAGAATTGATTAATGATAAAGTACTTCTTGAAGGTTCAGCTCAAAATAGGGCCCCGTTAAGAATGGATTATAAGCTGCCGGTTGGAGATGATCAGGGTTACACCGGACTTGAACTTTTGCTCGTAAGCCTTGCCGGATGCAGTACTACTGCAATTTTGCCTATGCTGCGTAAACAGAAGAAGACTATTAAAGCATTCAATGTTTCTGCAAAAGGGGAAAGAAGGGATGAACATCCTACATATCTTACCAAGATATATCTTGAATTTACATTGGATTCGCCCGATACAACTGCCGTTGAGTTGCAGAGAGCTATTAAGCTTGCAGAAGAAACATATTGCCCAGTTTGGGCAATGCTGAAAAACAGTACTGAAATAATTACGTCGTTTCAAATTCTGTAATAAGAAATGGCACCAAAAGGCGCCATTTCTTATGCTGCTGTATTTATTATGACCTGTCCGTTTGAATAATTTTTAAAGGTTATACATTTTTGCCTTTGAAAAAGGCCGAATATTTTTTGTCGGAAATCATAATGTGATTTTTCAGCCAGTCGGTAAGGAAGAACATCAAATCAATGCTAATACTTTTTTCTCCTCTTTCATACTGTTCCTGAAATTTTATAATTTTATCTGTAAACTTTTTATGCTCTCTATTTTGTGATAATAATTCAGGATAAACAAAAAAGCGCATCGCTTCTTCTTCTTCAGTAAAATGTTTTTTGGTATAATTAATTAATTCGGAAAGTACACCGCCGATTATGTCCTTTCCCTTTCCCGTTGACATTGCCGTATGAAGGTCATTGATAAGTGCGAATAATTTTTTATGCTGCACATCAAATTTAACTACATTTACACTGTACGAGTCTTTCCATTCCATAAATGCCATTTGTATTTCTCTTTTAGTAATAATTTTATTTATTGATTTTTTTAATTTTCCATTTACCTGGATTTTATAACTTACTTAATTTATCAGAGTGATTTTTTCATTATTTGTTATTTTAAGCTGCGCAATTGAAAAAGATATTGAACTTTCCAAAACGCCGCTCCTTCTATAAATTCCTCAATCGATTAAATAATAATTGTTTAAAAAGGCATCAAAAAATCTAAATATAAGCACCATTTCAAATTCCACTGCAAATAATTATCGAAAAAGAAATTTGGTTATTTAATAGGCCTGCCATAAACAATAGTTTAATGCCAATTGTATTCTAAAAGGAACTGTGTAATAATACCGCATCTCTTAATATATACTACTCCAAATGCGGGTATTGTGATTAAATCCTCTCTTTTAATCAAATTATCAGGCAGAGTTGCAAATAATTCATTAGATTATCAATATTTTTAAAATATAACCCGGTTTAGTTCGTCTTAATATTATATAAAAAGGAATTATGGCGCCGGACAATAAAATAATAGAAACAGTTTTTACTGAAGAAAAAAGCAGGCTTTTTAATTTTATACGTAAAAATGTTCTTTTGGAAGAAGATGCAGAAGATATTCTCCATGATGTATTTTACCGCTTCATTGAGCAATTTTCGGAAATTGAAGTAATTGAAAGAATTTCTTCCTGGCTTTATACAACGGCACGGAACAGGATAATTGATAAATCGCGCAAAGGTAAAACAAAATCATTCAGCGATATTGAAATGTCCTATCAGGATGAAGAAGACGATTTTTACTTTACTGATATTCTTAAGGATGAAGAAGATCTACCGGCAGATTTGTTAGAAAGAAGTGAAACAATGTCTGCAATAAACGAATTCCTTGACGAACTGCCTAAAGCGCAAAAAGAAGTATTTGTTCTTAATGAAATTGAAGGATACAGCTTTAAGGAAATTTCTTCCAAATTAAATGTTCCGGTTAATACGCTCCTTTCAAGAAAAAGATATGCAGTTAATTACTTAAAAAAAAGGTTACAAAATTTATATGAGGAAAATAAATATGAGATTTAGAGAAAACCGCCCGAGACCAAGACACTTGTTTTGGCTAATACCATCCGCCTTTGCAATGGCAGGCATTATGTGCTGGGTATTCATGCTTCTTTGGAACTGGCTGATGCCGGTAATATTTAAACTGCCCGAAATTAACTTTTGGCAGGCTCTTGGACTTTTCCTGCTTTCAAAAATATTATTCAGCGGGGTAGGGCATAATCATCATTTTCATAGAAGAAGAGGCCTAAGGCATTCGGAGTGCTGTACCGAAAATAAAAATGATGCTGCTGAACCGAAACAAGAGGGCACGGTATAAGAGTGTAATCTGTAACTCAGAGGCTGTTGCGAAAAATACAATATATTTGTCATGCCTGGTTTGGCAGGCATCAATTAAAAAGGTTTGCCTGAATAAGAGTTTCGGAATGACAAATAAATAATATCTATTTGGCGGCCAGTCTCATTTTATAAATAATTTGAAATATCTCTAATATAGGAAATAATATGGAAAATAATCCTGAACATGTATGTCCCTGGTGGGTTGGCTATTTGTTGGCAAGCCCAATAAGAAAAATAATGCAGAACCCTAAAAAGATTTTAAAAACGTATATTAAAGAAGGAATGACAATTCTGGATTTCGGCAGTGCAATGGGTTTCTTTTCGCTTCCAATGGCGGAGCTGGCCGGTAAAACAGGCAAAGTTGTTTGCGTGGATTTGCAAATCAAAATGCTTGACTCCTTACAAAAGCGTGCAGTAAAACAAAATTTAGCAGATAGGATTGAAACAAGGCAGTGCACGCAAGATTCACTTATGATTAATGATCTTAAAGGCAAAATTGACTTTGCACTTGCATTTGCCGTTATGCACGAAACACCGGATCAGAAAAAAGTATTTGTACAAATTTATGATTCACTGAAAAAAGGGGGAACGCTTTTTATTGCTGAACCTGCAGGGCATGTTAGTAAAGATGCATTTGCAATTACTTTATCACTTGCTTTAGAAGCAGGCTTTAAGTTTGCTTATAACCCGAAAACGAATAGAAGTTTTTCGGCAATTTTAAAGAAATGATTATCAGTAGAAAGGAAAGATAGTGTTATACTATCTTTCCTTTGAAAAACTCTGAATATTTCTTGTCTGATGCCATTATATGGTTTTTTAGCCAGTTATTTAAAAAACTCATTACATCTATACTTATGTTTTTCTCCCCCCCTTCAAATTGTTTTTGAAATTTTAAAACTTCATCAGTCAATTTTACATGTTCAGCTTTGTGGGCTTTGAAATCCGGATACCCGAACTTAAGCATTGCATCTTCTTCATCGGAAAAATGTTTGCTTGTGTATTTTATTAATTCAGATAGAACACGGGACATTACGTCTTTTCCCTGTCCGGCTGACATTGCTGCATGAAGTTCATTTACAAGCCCAACAAGCTTTTTATGTTGGACATCAAATTTTATTACATTTACGCTGAAAGAATCTTTCCAATCCATAAAAGCCATATAATTGCCTCCTGCTTTATATTTTATCCGGCAAATTTTCAATCATTATATATTGATTTGGAGTTTTGCCGTAATTAATGAATAATATGCCAATATATTATCGTTAAAATGTTATTGATTTAAATAGATAAAATAAAAAAGATAAACCGGATAAAATGACCGGTTCCAAAATGCAAAAAGCGGAAAAGTGTTTAACTTCCCCGCTTTTTAGAATTGGCATATTTTAATTGATTAGAATGCTTGCATTCTTTCTTCTTCAACCCCTTCAACAGTTTTGGGCAGTGCTTTTCCAAGCCTTAATGCACCTGTTTCTGTGATAAGGTAATCTTCTTCGTTACGGCAGCCGCTGAAATTCTTATATTCTTCAAGCTTATCATAATTAAGGAATTGCATGAATTTCTTTTCCGCCCGCCATTTATCCATAAGTTCGGGGACGAAATAAATTCCAGGCTCAATAGTGAGGACAAATCCCGGTTTTAATTCTCTTCCTAAGCGTAATGACTTCAATCCGAACAAAGTGCTTTTAGCTTCATTTTCATAACCGACATAAACTTCACCGAGGTTTTCCATATCATGAACATCCAGTCCCATCATATGTCCTAATCCGCAGGGGAAAAACATAGCATGTGCGCCCGCAGTTACTGCATCTTCAATGTTGCCTTTCATAAATCCCATACTTTTCATACCTTCTGCAATTACCTTGCAAGCTGCAAGATGAATTGATTTGAATTTTACTCCCGGTTTGAGTAGTGAAACAGCATGTTCATGAGCAGCCAGAGAAATATTGTAAACTTCTTTCTGGCGGTCTGTAAATTTTTTGCCTACCGGAAAAGTACTGGATAAATCGCCGCAGTAATGGGATTCAACTTCGGCACCGGCATCAAGCAAAAATAATTGTCCATCTTCAAGTTTATTGCCGTAATAATGGTTATGCAGGGTTTGTCCGTTCTTTGTGGCAATGATAGGGAATGAAAGATTACCATTAGCATTTAATGCGGTTTTATGAACTTCCGCCATAATATTTGCTTCCGTCATTCCGGGCCTTACAATACGCATTGCAGCAAGGTGCATATCTGCACTTAAAGAGGCTGCTTTAATAATCTCTTCAATTTCTTCTGCGGATTTAATGTTGCGCTGTTCTACGACTGCTTTAATAAGTTTTACCGATGCTTTATTATTTACTTTATCCGGGTGGATGCCAAGCAGGTTAAATATTTTAATAATGTTATCTGCTCTGTACTGAGGCAGGTAATGAATCTTCTTTTCTTTTTTTACAGCTTTCTTTATGAATTTCTCTCCCTGTTCAATCGAATCTGTAAATTCAATGCCTCCTTTAGCACACATATCTTTTATAGTCGGTTGAACACCCATCCATACAATGTCATCAATAGTAAAATCATTGCCGAAGATATAGTCTTTATCATTGTCTATATCTATAACACCGAGAAGGCCCGGAAAATCAACGCCGAAGAAGTATAAGAAAGTACTGTCCTGCCTAAAGTGATATGTGTTATCTGTGTAGTTCATGGGACTGTCATTATTCCCTGGAAATAATAAAATTCCCGATCTGAATTGAGCCTTTAGCTTATTACGCCTATTAATATAAATTTCTGAATTAAACATATTTTGCCTCATCTATTAAATTTGTTTGTTATTACTTGATTAAATATCCGTTGCTTTAAAAATAACTATTTTATATTAATAAAAACCGCTCAAAAATATTTTATTGTTGATATAGGAATAAAAAGCAATTAGGAATATATTCATAACAAATAAAAAATGATTATTGAATATGAAATTTAATTTTAAATTATTAAAACAAAGGAGGATAATTGAATAAGATTGCCTTTAAGATGAAACTAAAGCCCGGGTATAAAAATGAATATATCCGCAGGCATAATGAAATATGGCCCGAATTAAAAGAACTGTTATCAAATACCGGAGTTAAGGATTATACGATCTTCCTTGATGAAGAGACTAATACCTTGTTTGCAGTGCAATATGTTTCAGGAGATTCTTCCTCGCAGGATTTAAGTTCGAATCCCATTGTACAGAAATGGTGGAAATACATGGCTGAAATTATGGAAACAAACCCCGACTTTTCCCCGGTATCAATTTCTCTGGAAAAAGTATTTCACATGGATTAAAGTCTATTTAATATGGAAAGAACCGTGCCTATCGTCAGAATTGATAAATTCAAACTCTGAATCAATAGACACGGCTCTCAAAAATTAATTTAAGAATTGATTATTAAAATCAGGAAGCAGGTTTAAGATAACCGCCTCCTGACAGGGTGTAAGTTAATCCGCCGAGGGCAGTACAAGAACTTGCATTATAATATATTGTATAACCGTTGCCTGTAATATTTGAAACAGCAGTGCCTGAAATTCCATTCGTATCCGATAATGATGTAATATAAGAATCTCCGGTTAAAATCCATGTGCTTGTTCCATCCATAGTAATTGAAACAGATTTTGCTGTGTTGGCATTATTAATTGCGCCTGTTAAAGATGAACTAGTGCTAAAGGTAGCGGTAATGGAGCTGTAGCTATCCGCTGTAATGTCTCCTTTAATAATTTGTCCTGTTGCAATTAATGTAACAGTACCTCCTGTTGTTGAAGACCATCTGCTGTACACAGATGCTTTAAGGAATACTCCCGAAGTAACTGCCGGAATTGAAACACCTGACAATGTTATTTTAGCTGATGTATTGGTTACGAAGAATAGTGGTCCGGTTGCTGCTGTGTATGTGAGCGAACCTCCTGTAACTGTTATTTCACCGCTTTGTCCGGAAGCATCGCCCGACATGCTTTGGTATATTAAATTTCCCCATTTGTCAGACATTCCGCCTGCCGCAGAAGTTACTGTGCAATTATTTAGAGTAACAGAGTTGGTTCCTTCAATTACAACCAATTCGGAGTTAGCTGCTGAAATTGCTGCATTGGTAACGGTAATTGTGCCTGTGCTGTAAACTCCGGGTGCATCGTTTCCGGTAGTAGAGAATGATCCTCCGGTAACAGTTATAGTACCGCCGCCGCGGTCTGTTGCAATTGCCGCTGAATTTGCTCCCGGCCCGGTTTTGATTACACAATCAGTTAGAACCATAGTACCTGTAAGAGTTGCATCAACACCATGGCCAAGCTGGCCGGTGCAGACGATAGTATCGCTTGTGAGCGTTATTTTAGTACCAGATCCTGTTGAAAACACTCCATTTGCGCCGGTGCCTGTAGTGTACACATAGCAATTATTTAATACTACAGTACTTGAAGATGTAGCCAGTACACCTGCATCAATACCGTAGAAACTGCTGCTATCCGCTGAAGAAGTATTACCTGAAGTAGTGACTTTACAATTTGTAAGAGTGAGGTTTCCGGAATTCTTAACAAGTACTCCCGAAGTACTGGCAAGGCTTGTGGAAAATGTTTTGTTGGATAATACTGCAGTCCCGCCGTTAAGTGTATATGCACTTAACGTTTCACTTGAGGAACTATTGGTGGAACCGCCTGTAGTTCCGGATGAAAAGTCCGATTCAGTTGACGATTTGCACCCTATAATTCCAATTATTGCAATAATAACAATATAAATTGATTTCCCGAAAACTTTATAAAACATTTCGGCGATAGGTTTAACAGGTTTGTCTTTTTCTTGTTTAAGATTCGATATGCAAAATTTACCAATATACATGGCGCCCTCCGTTTTATTATACTGATTATTAGTTCAAACAAACGCTTATGAATAACTGATTAAATTATTACAGTAAATGTTGAACTATAGGGCCGCCCTTATATATTTTATAAAAATTCTAAATTATTCAAAAAATGTAAATAATTTTATTTTCTTATATCTTAGACAAAATATCAATCCTATTTATTCCCTTGAATAAAAATAATTTTATAATAATTTAAATAAATCCGTTTTTATGGCTTGGAATAAATGCCGGTTGCTATATAATAATGCTGTATAAAAGATACAATGCATTAAATTTTACACTATGTTAATTAAATCATAATTGAAGGGTAAAAAATTATTTCTTCGTTTGATGCAATAAAATAGCATAAAATGATAATTTTGTTTACTTTTTTATGCCTGAATAAATTGAGTTCTTAATATGGAATGGTTTTCTATAGCTTTACTTTCTTCGTTTCTTTCTGCATTTGCTGCAATTGCACAAAAGAAAGTCCTCTTTACCAAAGGAGCATTTGAATTTTCACTTCTTCTTTCAATTGCCAATCTTTTATTCTCTATCCCTTTCTTTTTTATGATAGACTTTGGTACCCTTAATTCATTTAACCTTTCTATTTTATTTATTAAATCTATAATTGGTGTAGGCTCTTTCTTGTGTGTTATGACAGCATTGAAAAATTTACAGATAAGCAGCGCCTTGCCTTTGCTGGCTCTAACTCCGGGGTTTGTTGCAATCTTTGCATTCCTTTTTCTTGGAGAAAGTTTAAAATTAGCTGAGATACTAGGACTTGTTTCTTTTATGGCGGGAGTGTACATACTTGAGAGTAAAAACCTGAAAGATATATTTTCGGCATTTAATGTGTTCACAAAATCTAAACA
>TBL_comb47_HYPODRAFT_10003171_pt1 | contig 19729 bp, 18 predicted proteins | sample TroBogypolimnion_40_FD_10682 | JGI IMG/M metagenome (IMG submission 10682) | reverse complement strand
TTGTTGGTGAAACGCATCGCGTCGCCATCGTAGAGCAGTTTTTCGCCCGCGAGCTTCACAGCAAGTACGCCGAGCAATCCGATTTCGGAAAGACGTCCGCCATACTCGAACGGCGAGCCCGACTGCTTGCCGTCACGGATCGCGTTGAGCCAATTTTTGTAGTGGCCTTCGCGACAGCGCGGAATGGTTTTCTCCGGCCGCTTGTAGGCTTGCATCGCGGTCTCGGGAATCAGCCGGCAGCCGCCCGCGCCGTGCGAGCCGTACATGATCTTGCCGCGGTCGCCGATCACCACCGCGCCGACCTCGTCCATCTTGCGTTCCTTCTCCAGCTCCGCGGGACGCGGCACGGAGCGCTTGCCGTCGTACCACACCAGCTTGACCGGCCCGCGCCGGCCCTTCGCCGCGAACTCCATGGTGACCTGCGCGCCCGACGGATAACAATCGGCGTGCTTCACCGGATCGAAATCGTCCACCTCGGCGACGACGCTCGTCGGCATATCGAGATCGAGCGCCCAGAAAACCGGATCAATCACGTGACACACCCAGTCGCCGAACGCGCCGCCGCCGTAGGGCAGCCAGCCGCGCCACGACCACGGGAGATAATCGTTGTGATAGGGCCGCGCCGCGACCGGGCCCTGCCACAAATCCCAGTCGAGCTCCGCCGGCACCGGCGGCCGCTCGCTCTGCACCGCGGCGAGGCGGTTGATGCGGCAGTAGGGGTCGCGGAAAATGCCGCAGCCCGCGTGGACTTCCTTCACGCTGCCGATCGCGCCATCGCGCACCCACTCGACGAAATTGCGGATCGAATCGCTCGAGTGCCCCTGGTTGCCGACCTGCGTGATCAGCTTGCGGGCCGCAGCCTCCTTGCGCAACGCGCGCAGTTCGGCGACGGAATGCGCGAGCGGCTTCTCGCAGAAGACGTGCTTGCCGTGCTTCAGCGCCGCCATCGCCGCGACCGCGTGCGTGTGGTCTGGCGTACCGACGAGGACGCAGTCCATCTGATCGCTCATCGCGTCGAACATCTTCCGGAAATCCTTGAAGCGCTTGGCCTGCGGGAATTTTTTGAAATTATCGGCCGCGCGCCGGTCATCCACATCGCAGAGCGCGACGATATTTTCCTCGGCCATGTTGCTCAGATCGGCGCCGCCCTGGCCGCCGCAACCGATCACAGCAAGGTTGAGCTTGCGGCTCGGCGGTGTGACGCCTGGCGCGCCCAGCACGTGGCGTGGAATAAACTGGAACGCGAACGAAGCTGCGGCCGCCTGCTTGATGAACGTGCGTCTTTGCATGTGCGTAGTCCTTTTCGTTGCTCAAAACGCTGCGCCGCTTTGTGCCACGAACCCATGCTCATCGCAACGCAATTTCTCCGCGCCGGCGCGTGATACACGCGAGAGCACGGAGAAGTTTTCCAAGGATTGGAAAGTGGACTCGTCGTTTTTTCCAAGCCTTGGAAAAACTCACGGTCAACTTTTCCAATGCTTGGAAAACCCGGTCAGAACTTGCCCCACTCGGGGCGGTTGCCGTGCAAGGCAACTTGCGGCGCTGGCTGACGGCCGGCGCGGAGCGCGGCGTGGGCTTCGCGGTGGCGTTGGTGATATTGAAAGCTGGATTCGAAGCCGAACTCCTGCTGGAGCGCGCGCACGGTGATGGCGGGATCCACCGGCTCGACGATGAAGTGGCTGCAACCGAGATTCGGGCGGCGCACGTCCACGCGGTCGCCGTACTTCGCCTTGATCTTGTCGGGGATCGAGCGGTTCCAGTCGAGGTGCGAGACGATGTAGTCGAGGTTGATGTCGCGCACGATCACGCCGTCGTTGGGCTGCGTCTCCGCCAGCACCGCGCCGCACGGGTCCACGAGCCGCGACTGGCCGGAGCGGACAGAACTCAAGATGTAGTAGCGGTGCAAAAAGGAGTAGGTCCACAGCGACGCACCGCCGTCATAGGCCGAGGGCCAGAGCACGAGCTGCGCGCCTTTCTTGCGCAGTAGCTCCCAATTTTCCGGGAAGCCCATGTCGTAGCAGATCTGGATGCCGACGCGGCCGAAGTCGAGATCGAAGACCGGGATATCGGTCGTGCCGGGCATTACGCCATCCTCGAAGGAGGTGTAGTCATGCGAGGTCGTCACAGGATGCGACTTGTTGTAGATGCCGCACACCGCGCCGGCGCGATCGAAGATGACCGCGGAGTTCAGCAGCTGGCCGCCTTCCTCGCGCAAAACCGGGCAGACGATGTAGCAGCGATGCTGTTTGGCGCGCTGCGAGGCGGCGGTCAGCGTCGGGCCATCGAACGCCTCGGCGCGCTCGCGGAGCGACGCCTTCCCCAGCGCGGCCGTCGCAAAATTTTCAGGCAGGCAGACGAGGTCCGGCTTCAGCGCCAGCGCGCGGTCGCACAGCTCCATCATGAGTGGCAACGTTTCCGCGATGCTCTTGCGCGTACGCCCGACCTGGCACACCGAGGCAATCCGCGCCCGCCGCCCCTGCGGCGCTGGCGAAAAACTCGCAGCCCCACTCGCCCCCTGCGGCGTCCGACACCCCGCCGCCAACGAACCCGCCATCACCGCGCCCATAAAATTCCGGCGATTGAGTTTGTTCATCGTGCGCGCCTTTCAGGAAGCCCACTTCATCTGTAGCTTCCGCTGCGATTGGACACAGTCGCGCAGATAGAGGTTGATGAGGTTCTGGTAGGGGATGCCTGTTTCGCCGGCCATCTGCTTGAAATGCTCGATGATGTCGAGCCCCATGCGGATGGTCAGCTGTTTCTTCAGGCGCTTGGCGTAGGGGTTGCGTCGGCTTTTCATTTTGGACAGATCGTATTCTGTTTTCATCGTGTTGTTCCTGGATAGTGCTTCCGTTCCGCTGCGGTCGCTTTGCGCGCCGAAATGATGCGGATCAGGTCGCCGCCCGCGCGCAGACAATGACAGATCATGAGCACCCGCAGTCGGCTGCTCACGCCAAGCAGGAGAAAGCGATCCTCCTGTTCGGAATGCCCGTCATCGAAGAACTCGATGGCGTCTTCGTCATAGAACACCGACCGGGCCTCCTCGAAGGACACGCCATGCTTCCGCCGGTTCTCCCGGTCTTTCTCCGCATCCCACTCGAAGCGCAACGCTGTCATGTTTACATTGTAACTACACTGTCACTACGATTCAAGTCGGCCCGCCGCGCCCTGCGTCGTCCGACACCTCGCCGACGGCGACCGCAGGTCGCCGCTACAGGAAGAAAACGTTGTGCTCGCCAATAGCCATCAAATTCATTTATCCGCCGGTGATACCAGCAGGTGCCGGTCACCTGTAAGCATCTTTCCGGTCATCAATGGTCAACATGAACACAATCTTTTCGTCTGCGTCCACGGAGTAGAAAAGGCGATAGCGTCCGATACGATAGCGCCAGGTGGCGGGCTCATAACCTTGCAACTTGCGGATGTTGGGACCGTAGTAGGGCCCCGACCGCAACTGGGGATAGATATAGGCGGCGAGTTTCTTGGGCAGAAACGCGGGCGGGCCCAGCCGCGTCAAGGCGCGCTTGAATTCCTCCGTCTCGAAAATCCTGAATTCAGACGAATGAGCCGCGCCGGTGCTTGGCATCTTGGTGTCCCCGCTTCAGGCTTTGATTGAGCGCTGTGTTGCCGCGAATTTCCGTCATCTCGAACTCACTGACGTGCTCGCGTTCGCGTACGAAGCTCATCACGGCCGTCTCGATGAAATTCGAGATCGGCCGGTTCTCCTGCTCGGCCACGCCCTTGAAGAGGCGATAGACCGGCTCATCCAACCGCAACGTCACTGTTCTGGACATGGTCAAGTCCCTTTCGTTATCGGGCCACGCCGAGAATACGATAGAACACAAATGATGGCAAACGCATTCCCGACGACGACGAGCAAGAAGAACGCTTTACTCACGGCTGCCGCTCTCCAACTTCTTGGCCGTGGCGACCGGTGGCAGAAAATTTTCGCCTGTCACCACACGCTTGCCGGTTTTCTGCTCCAATTCCAGCCGCGCCTTCTTGGCGATGCGCCCGCCCGTCTTGCCTGCGGCGGCATTTTCATCCATGCCAGTTGCCGTCACGCTTTCGGCGATCTGACGCGTGGAGAGTTCCGCGAGCGCCGTGAAAATCAACTCGGCCTCGCTCATGTGATCGCGCAGATTCTGGGCCTTGAGTCCCTTGAGATCCTTATGCGTCTTGACGGAAACGTCGCTCCATTCCTGATGGATGATGTTGGTCAAGATGGCGTATTCATCCTCGCCCTTGATGTCGTGGCCCTTCCAATAATCGGTCAGCTTGTTGCGGGTCTCTTGTCCCATCATCCGCTGCTGAATCCACTTTTCGCTGCGCCCATGCTGCTGCCAGTAGGCGCGGGCGCGGTCCAGCGAGCGGGCCGGATCGCTCATGTCTTGGATACGCTCATAGCCCACCTTGGCCAGCCAGAGCTTGATCGGTTCTGCGCGAGGGCTGGGCACGGATTGGATGAGGCGCAGGAGAGTCTCTGGATCAGCGACATCGGTGAAATATAACTTCCCATCCGCCGCGAGCAATTTCAGTCGGTTACATTTTGTAACCGACTGACTGCCCTCTTTCTTCAGCCGGTTTTTCAGCACCTTCCAGTAATTTCGCGCAGCCTGAAAATCCGGTTGCTGGATCAACGCCGCGACGATGTCCACCACCGAGAAGTACCAGGTCTCCGACTGCTCGTCGTAGACCCTGCGGATCTTGAAATCTTCAAAGACGGCCAATGCATGTTCCTTGTTCATCGTTCACCTCCGTTGGACTGAAGCGTTTTTCGTGATGCGCGCTTTTCGCAAATGCTGGCGGCAGAGTCAAGCGCATCGGCGCGGTTGGTTTCGCGGGGCTGGAAGCCCCGCCCACAAGGAGTTGGTGCAGGGGAAGTTGGAGTGCTTGCCGCGCTTAGGTCTTAGGAAAAAGTCGTGCGACTGCCGCGCGCGCCCAAAAAGTCCGCCGACTCATCGCCTGCATATTTTGATACTCGTTCCAAGCCTTGGAAAAATTCTCGAACCGTTTTCCAAGGCTGGGAACGAGCGGCTGCGGCCATTCTGCCTCAAGGATCGCGCCGCAGAACCGCCGTCAGGCAGCGCGGACCGGAACCATATTCGATGGTTTCCTTGGCGGGAATGGTCACGACCTTCATGCCTTTTTTATCATAGGCATCGGCGATGCGCTTGAGATGCTCGGGCACGACGATGGTGTTTTCGTCAATGGTAAGATTGTTCGCGCCGGCAATTTCATCGGGCCGCACTTCGATTTTGTCCCAGCGCGAGAGCGGCTCCGGCAGCGGATCCATCAACGCGTCCGGCATATAGGTGAGCAAACCCGGACGGGTGAGCGAGACCAGCCAGTCGAGATGGAACAGGTGCGGCTTGAGGCGGATGACGTGTACCTGGTAGCTGCTGCCCACCAGTCGTTTCAACCACGCGACACCCTTGGGCGTGGTCGCGTTGCCGGAGATACCGACGTAGATGTTGTGGCCGTCGCACATCATGTCGCCGTTTTCGAGATAGAGTTCGTCGCGCGTGTAGTGCGGTGAGGGCGGCGGCGTAGCGATGCAAGGCGTGTTGGTCTTTTCGAGGATCGGCTCGAGCAGGCGGCGAACCGCCCAGATATTGCTGCGGCGGAAAGGCATGTGGAACGAATTCAGCAGGATCACCTGATTGCCCAGCACACGAAAGAAGTCGGCGCCGCCGATGGTGTAGTTGCCGGGCTGTACATTCTTCAGATAACTCTTTTCCTCGTCGAAGCCCGGCGGCGTCGGCTGGGTGCGATGAACCGTAACGCCGTGTTCCCGCAAAACTTTTTCAAGCGTCGTGATCGTGCGGTTGATGCACTGCGCCCATTCGGGATAGGCTTCACGCGTCAACTTCCCGCCATTTTTGCGCAACTCGGCTTTGCCCTCTTCCGAAACCCAAACGAGAGCGTCAATATAGCCGGGCTCCGCGAGCTCCTCGACATAACCGAGCACAACCTCGCGCAACCGCCCCCATTCATTCCATTGTCCCAGCATCTGGCTGCCATCAGCGACCGGTTTATCGGCCGCCTGCGCGAGAGCCTTGCCGCTCAACGTCAGTCCCCGCGCCTGCGAGGATTGACGACGTGAAATATTTTTTTTCATGCTGCCTTCCTATCTGTGGAACGTTGCGCTTCAGACGAGGCGGACGCCGAGGGGGTCGCCGTGGATGGTGAGGGCTTCGAAGCCGTAGGTCTTGCAGAGGTCGGTGGGCTGGCGGTCGGCGAAGACGAGCACCATGCCGCCGGCATCGCCGGCGACGGCACCCGCGCCGCACACTTTGGCGGCGTAGCCGGCGGACTCGATGTCGCGCACGAAGCTCTGCACTTTTTCCGGCACGACGCCGATGTTGGTGAGCAGCTTGTGGTTCTCGCGGACTACGTCGCGGATGGCGCGCTTGTCGTTGGCGATGAGCGCGTGTTCCATGGCGTTGGTGACGGCCTCGAAATCGTTCCAGATCAGGTCGTTGGCGTGCTGCTCGCGGACGCGGCAGACGCATTCGCCGGTCGTGGTCAACGGCGTGCCGGTCTGGACAAGGTACATCGCGGCGCGCGGGAGCGGGAGCGGCTTGGCGTCGCCTTGTTGGAAGCGCGCGCAGCCACCGTGCAGCGAGATGTAGGGATCCACACCGCTGGAGTGGCCGTGCTGCAATTTTTCGGCCTCGATGCTGTAGCTCAAATACCAGTCGGGCCGGAACTCGACGCGGAAATAATGTCCGATGACGCGCAACACACTCAAGATGGTCGCGGCGCTGGAGCCCATGCCGCAGCCGATCGGAATCGTCGAGTGCAGGCGGATGTTCATGCCCTTCTCGGCCTTCAGGTGGAGGCCGTCGAGGAGGTTGATGAAGGCGAACTCGAACAGCTCGACCGGCTTGCGCAGGACTTCGCGGATGCCCATGCGGCCTTCGAGGAACAGTTCGTAGTTCTTGTGGACGCGCGTCTTAAGCTCGCGCAGCGCGCGGATGGTGAAGCGCTCGCTCTGCCGCAGATCGGCCAGCTCGAACGCGATCTCGTCGAGCGCCTCGGGCGTGATGACGCTCTCGGCGTGGCGGTTGATGGCCATCGCGAGCGCGGGTTTTCCGTAGACCACCGCGTGCTCGCCGCTCAAAATTAATTTCCCTGGTGCAATCGCTTTCATGTCGCTGTCGCGTAGCAGCGTATATGCTTTTTGACGCCTTGCAACCTAAAAGGCCCGGTGCGATAGGGCGCGATGACGTGATCGCCGCCATCGTCCGGCACCTGGTAGCGGAAAATATCTTCGTACTGCCGGTAGGAAAGCTCGGTGCGGTTCGCCAGCATCTGCTGGTGGTGCCCGGTGAACAGATGCGCGCGGTAGCTGGTCTGCACGACGCCGCTGAAAAATTCCGCCATGCAGCCGGAACCATAACTGAACAAGCTGATGCGCTTGCCGCTCAAGTCCTCGGGATCGTTGTCGAGCAGCGAGGCCAGCCCTTCGTAGAGCGAGGCCGCGTAGGTGTTGCCGGTCTGGCGGTTATAGAGCAGCGACGCGCCGATGCGCCGATGAATTTCTTCCGGAGCCGGTTCGGGAATTTTTTCTTCGCGGCAGATGCGGACGAACGCCTTTTCCGCGAGCCGCGTGAACGGCAGATGAAAGCAACTGCGCGCGAGATCGTTCAAGCCGCGTCCGCTCAATGCCTTGTACTGCCGCCACGAATCCACGAGCGTGGAAAGATAGACGAGCGTGGAATACTTGCCGTCCACGAGCGCCTCGGTGCGGTAGTTCGGACGCCAGAAATCCATCACGTTCTCGGCGTGAAAACCGGTTTCGGGATCGATCGCGAGCAGCCGCGGCTCGGCGCTGATGAGCATCGCGATCGCTCCGCAGCCTTGCGTCGGCTCGCCGGGGCTACCGAGATCATAGCGTGCGATGTCGGCACCGATGACGAGTGCTTTTTTCGTCGGATGCTGCTGTACCCACGCGAGCGCGAGATGCAAACCGGCCGTCGCGGCATAGCACGCTTCCTTGATTTCCACCGCGCGGCAGCGCTTCTGCAGTCCGAGCAAACCGTGGACGAACATCGCCGCGGCCTTCGACTGGTCCACGCCGCTCTCGGTGCCGAACAGCAACAGTTCGATGTCGTCGGGCGTGGTTTTTTCGAGCAGTGGCAGAGCCGCGCTCGCAGCGAACGTTACGACGTCTTCGTCCGGCGGCGGCACGGCCATGCGGAGTTGGCCGAGACCGGCGCGATATTTATCGGCGTCGGTGCCGCGTTCCTTCGCGAGTGTCGCCAGATCGAGGAAATACTGCGAGGTCTGGAAATTCAGGAGGTCAATGCCGACTTTCATGGCTGCACGTCCGGGCTGGTTTTCCAAGCATTGGAAAGGGAAAACGCTGTTTTTTCCAAGCATTGGAAAAGCTTACGCGGAGTTTTTCCAATCATTGGAAAACTGGCCGGCTCACATTTCCAAGGCTTGGAAATGGCGCGCCTCAACTCACCCGCATGGGCATGATCACGTAGAGGAACGGGACGTTGCACTTCACGACGCCCGGATTCATATCGTCAATCAGTTCGAGCGAAATCTCGTCGCTCGTGAGCGTCCGCAGCGGATCCATAAGGAAATCCGGGTTGAAGGCGATCGTGATGGACTTACCGGCGTACTTGATCGGCAACGTTTCGGAAGCTTCGCCGACGTTCGGCGCGCTGACGGTGATCTCCAACTTGTTCTTGCTGAACGCGAGTTTCGCGGAGGTCGAACTATCGCCGGACACGAGCGAGACGCGGCGCAGCGAGGTGAGCAGCGCTTCGCGCTCGATGGCGATGTGCTCCTCGGCTTGCGCGGGAATCACCTGCCGGAAATTCGGGAACGTACCTTCGACGAGCTTGGACATGATGATGATGTCGTCGAATTCGAACGCGATCTGCTTGGCGGTGGTCAAGATCTTGAGCTGGCCTTCGGTCTGCAGCGTCGAATTCAGTTCATTCACCGTCTTGAACGGGAGGATGAGATCGTTTTCGGAGCCCTTCGGAAATTCAACTTCCTGCTCGAACAGCGCCATACGACGACCATCGGTCGCCACGACCGCGAGTTTCGCGTCCTTGAAGCTAAGCAGCACTCCGTTGAGCATCGGCCGCGATTCGTCGTGCGACGCCGCGTAGCAGGTGCAGCGCACCATCTCGCGGAAGACGCCCTGGCCGATGGAATAGGTCTTGGCGGCATCAAGCTTCGGCAGCGGCGGAAATTCGTCTTCGGACGCGCCGACGAGTTTGAAGAACGAGGAACCGCTGCGGATCGAGGCCTGGTTCTTGTCGTCAACTTCCAACTCGATATCGGGCCCCGGGAGTTCTTTGAAGATGCTGAAGATACGGCGTGCGGGCAGCGTGGTGGCGCCGGGCTTGGTCACTTGCGCTTCGCAGTTGGCGATGACGCTGACATCGAGATCGGTGGCCGTGAGATGAATCCGATCCTTCTCCGCCTTGATGAGCACGTTCGCCAAAATCGGAATGGTGGTCCGGTTCGCAACCACCGACTGCACTTTCTGCAGACTGTTCAGAATTTTTTCTTTGCTAACCTTCAGCTTCATTCCGGGCCTCCCGCTCGTTTTCCACAGGTTCTGTTATTCTTAAGTTTCGTGGCGATGACCGGAGAAATAATAATATGGGCTGTGCACAGGTGCAATAACATTGATTCGCCTTGGTACGCGGGGCGAAACGCGTTGTTGAGGCTGTGTACGCTTTGTGTATAGATGTTCAACAACCGGGTGTGGGCTGTGCAGAACAGTTTGAGAAAAAGTTGTGTCATCAAATGCGCCGCGGAGTTGACAGGGATGGGCACAAAAAAAATCAGCGGCCGAGTTTGTGACGCAGCGTCGAAATCGTCTGGCGCAGATCGCCATCGGCGCTCATGCGCGTGGTGATGAGCGAGCACGCGTGCATCACGGTGGCGTGGTTGCGGCTGAACGCCTCGCCAATCGCGGGCAGCGAGTTGTCGGTCAGATCGCGGCAGAGATACATCGCCACTTGGCGCGGGAACGCGATGGACTGCGGCCGCTGTTTGCTCGTCATGTCGGCGAGGCGGATGTCGTAATACTCCGCCACAGCGCGCTGGATGACTTCGATGGTGAGCGCGCTCTGGCGCTCCTGGTCGAGCAGGTCGCGCAAAATTTGTTCGACGGAGGCAACCGTCACCGGCTGGCGCATCAAGGAGGCGTAGGCCGTGACGCGGGTCAGCGCGCCTTCGAGGTGGCGCACGTCGGAGCGGATGTGCTCAGCGAGGTAGAGCAGCACGGCGTCATCCACGTGCATGTTCATCTGCTCCTGCTTCTTCTGCAGGATGGCCATGCGCGTCTCGACGCCGGGCTTTTCGATCTGCGTCACTTGGCCCCACTGGAAGCGTGTCACGAGGCGCTGCTCGAGGCCGACCATCTCGTTCACCGGCCGGTCGCACGTCATGACGAGCTGCTTGCGGTTGCCGTGGAGTGCGTTGAAGGTGTGGAAAAATTCCTCCTGCAACGCGTCCTTGCCGATCAGGAACTGGATATCGTCAATCAGCAGCACTTCGACGCTGCGATATTTCTTGCGGAAGTTGAGCGTGGATTTTTTCGAGAGCGCGTCGAGATACTCGTTCAGGAACGACTCGCTCGAAATATAGATCACGCGGCTCTTCGGAGTGCGCTGGAGGATTTCGTGGCCGATGGCCTGGATCAGATGCGTCTTGCCGAGGCCGCTGCCGCCGTAGATGAATAGCGGGTTATAGGCGACGCCCGGCGAGTTCGCGACCGCGAGCGAGGCCGCGTGAGCAAAATTATTCGAGGGGCCGACGACGAAGCTGTCGAACGTCAGCTTGGGATCGAACGGAATTTCCGTGGAATTTTTCTGCGCGCGCACCGGCTCCGGCGCGGCGACCGGCGCGCTCGGCTCAACCGCGCGCTTCGTGGCGTCCACGCGGAACGCCACGTTCAACTCGCGCCCGCACACGCTCGCGATGGCTTGGCGGATGAGCGCGAGATAATTCGACTCGACCCACGTCTGGTAATAACCGAGCGGCACGGTCAGCACGAGGGTCTGACCGTCCAACGCGAGCGCCTCGATGACCGCGATCCAGCGATCGAAGACGTCCCGCGTCATACGCTCGGCCAGCAGACCTCTGGCCTGTTCCCAAATCACCGCAGGTTTCTGTTCCACAACGAAAATCCTCAAAAAAATCGGTCGGCGAAAACAATAAGAAGGCGTACACACGCCTTCCGAAAATTAACAAAATCAATTTGTCAAACCGCACTTATTGACAGGTTATTAACATCCCCAGGCTTTCCTGTCCTTCAAGCCATGGCGCGTTGATAACCGGTGGGGGCTGGTCTCACAAGGGCAAAGCAAGGGAAATCCCCCGGAATTTTCTTCGCTACAAGCCGTGGTGTGCAAAAAAAATCTGTGTACAAGATGTGGATGAGAAAATTAGCAATCCGTTAAATGCTTGTGCGGCATGTTCGTGTGCCGTAAACACTCCGGTGGTGTTCTACGCGCCCTTCGTGACGGCCGGAAAAATGCGGAAAAGGGCCGGAAATAAGGCGAAAAACGAGTATCGGGAAAAGCAGTCATGGACAAATTAACAGCCCCGTTCCCTCTGCTGCGCGCCGACAAAGCGCACGCTGCCTGTGGCTTTACCTCGACCGGCGCATTTTTATTCCTCGACGCAGGCGCGAAAAAAATTCTGCGCGGCGCTCGGCGTGTGGAGGTCTGCGCGCCGGCTGGGCGCACGGCACCACTGGAGGCACGCGCATGATTTCCTCCCTGCCCACCTATGCGGTGCGTACCTTGCAGACGCTCGGCGCGCTGCTGCTGCTCTACGCCGCGATCCGATTCCTCGAGTGGAAAATGATTTATTTTCCGCGCGTCGAAATCGAGGCGACGCCCGATCTGCTCGGGCTGAAATTCGAGGACATCACGTTCATCGCCGAGGACGGCGTCAAGCTCAACGGCTGGTGGATTCCGCACCCGCAGGCGCGCGGCACGCTGATCCACTGCCACGGCAACGCGGGCAATCTCGGTCACCGCGTCGAGCTCGCCGCGCGCTTCCACCAGCTCGGCGTCAACGTCTTCCTCTTCGACTACCGCGGCTACGGCAAGAGCCTCGGCCGTCCCTCCGAGCGCGGGCTCGAGCGCGACGCGCGCGCCGCCTATGAATTTGTCCGCGCCCAATATGGCGATGCCGAGCGCCCGCCGGTCGTGCTGCACGGCCAGTCGCTCGGCGGCGCCGTCGCCGCGCAGCTCGCGCTCGAAAAAAATGTCCGCGGTCTGATCCTCGAAAGCGCCTTCACCTCTGTGCCTGATATGGCGCGCCAGCTCTATCCCGGCCTGCCGCTGTACCGCCTGCTCGCGACGCGCTTCGACACACTCGACCACGTGCAACATCTCGCCATTCCCAAACTCATTGCGCACAGCCCCGATGACGAAGTCGTCCCGTTCGAGATGGGCCGCCGCCTCTTCGCCGCCGCCGTGCCGCCGAAACAATTCGTCGCGCTCACCGGCGGCCACAACGACGGCCTCTGGACGCCCGACTTTGAGCGCGCCCTCCGCGACCTGCTCGCGCAAGCGTTCTCTGCTCCACCTCAAAAGTAATTTCCATCGCACAGCCCGCGGCCCTGCTGTTCCGATCTATTTGACAATTTGATCAAATTATCAAAAAGCTTCCGCTGGTTTCGCGGGCCGCAAAATAAGCTCGCCCACTCCGCGTTGTGCTGTCGGATAGGCACGAGGAATCATGAACAAATTTATTCTGTTGGCGGGCATCATTGCGGGCGTCGCGCTCGTGCCACTGGCGGGCGCCAAGGATCACGCCGGTCGCGCCGAGCGCGCGGCCGTCAAACCCGCGAAGTCCGCGGCGCGCAGCCTCTACCTCGATTACGATCCCAACATCGTGCTCGTCATCGGCAAATCGCATCACCAATTCGGGCTGACGACCGAGCAGCAGAAATTGCTGCACGAACTCGTCGTGAAATTCCAGGGCGAGATGCCCAAGGAGCGCGAAGTGGCGCAGCAGGCGCGCGAGGAATTGGAAAAAGTGATGAGCGCCGAAAAGCCCGACGAGTCCGAAATCCAGCGCGTCTCCGATCGCGCCATCATCGCCGACTCCACCCTCCAGCGCGGCCGCCTGCAATTCTGGATCGAGCTGCGCCAGCGCTTCGGCAAGGACTGCTTCGAGACGATCCAGCAAACCATCTTCCGCCACCAGCACGGGATCGAGGACGCCGCGCCGAAATCCGCGACCGCCGAAATTTTCCCCACGCAAAAAATCGAACTCCCCGCCAAAGAATGACCGCGCACCGCCAGCGTTTCCAAGCATGGCCTGTCCCGAGCCTGTCGAGGGAGAAACCAGACCGCCTTCGTTTTTCCAATGATTGGAAAAGTTCAGCGCGAAAGTTTCCAAGCCTTGGAAAAAACACCTGTTTCCGTTTCCAAGCCTTGGAAAACCGCGCGTCCGCGACCGGAGCACGACGATGAAAAAGCATACTGTGCGCAGCCTGGCGGAGAATCCCAACCTGATCCGGGGCATCTTCAACTATTGCGACTGCTGGTGCGAACGCTGCGCCCACACCGCACAGTGTCTGAATTTCCAGATGCAAGAGGAACGCGCGCAACGGCGACCGCAGCCAGCGGCGGCGGCCGACAAGGCCGACGTGTTGGATCAAATCAGCGCAGCGTTCGAGGTGGCGCGCGAGCTGATTGACGAAATACTGGAGCGCGAAGGTATCACGCTCACGGAAGCTGATCTCGCCACCGCGGCGCAGGCCGAGCATCGCGACGACGAACGCGTTGCCAAACATCCCTGTTCACGCGCGGCCTACGCCTATGGCGATCTGGTGGAAGCGTGGTTCAAAACCAGCTCGACCGCCTGGCGCGCCAAGGTCCGGGAAATCAAACAAGCGGCCAAGCTGCGCCTGCCCGGCCGCGCGCCCAGCGGCGAACTGGCGGAACTCAACGACGCCAGCGAGGTGGTCCGCTACTACCAACATTTCCTCTATCCAAAAATCGGTCGCGCCCTGCGCGGCCGTCTGGAAGGCGATCCGTGCGGCGACGCGAGCGGCTCCGCGAAGATTGCGCTGATCGCGATGGACCGCTCGCTTGGCGCGTGGAGCCGGCTGCTGGCGCACTTCCCGGAGCGCGAGGCAGCGACCCTGCCGCTGCTGATCCACCTCGAAAAACTGCGCCGCGCCGTCGAGAAAACTTTCCCCAAAGCCCGCGCCTTCCTCCGCCCCGGCCTCGATGCGCCGGCCCACTGATGCGCACTCTTGCGCCCGAAGCCAAAACAGAAATCTGCCATCGCCTCGCGATAATCCCCGCCTGAAGAGTCGGCGAGAAAGTATCCGACAGAATCCGTTCCCAGCCCAAGACGCTCACCACAGCGCCTGCCACGCCTCCGAAGTTGTCTTTGTCCCTCCACAACGGGCCTGCATAAAGACAACTTCGCCCGCAAGCGGAAAACCGCACACCCGCCTAATTGCTTCCAAGGCAATTCGTTTTTTCGCTTGCCAGGTCCGTGCGGCCTTCCTATCGTGCCGCCGTGACAGAAAAACGGAAACTGCATAAAGACAACTTTTAGTTCGTTCAATAATACTGTTCTGCAAAACGACATGACGAAGAACATCACTCTTTCTTGGCAAGCTGATCGACCCGAGGAAACGCACTGTTCCGCAGACTCGCTTGTTGAGCGCCTCGTTGAGATCTCGCAGGGAACGACGGTCGACAATGGCATTGCTGCTGTTGTCACCAAGTCAAGCGGGCAAGAGATGATCGTCATTGCGGCAGGCCCTTGCTGGTGTCTGGACTGGTTCCCGGAAGATTACGAGGATCGGGGTTGTGTCGGTTCGTATCACACCATTGGCGGTCACTCGGAAATGGACGACGAGGATATTGTGACCTACTACATACAAGGTCACCACAGCGAATGCTTGGCTGGCCACACAGTACGGAAAGACGAAGCCATCCAGGCCGTAAGGTCTTTCCTTACATCTCCGGAAAGACCAGACTGCGTTCAGTGGGACATGGATTAGGAGTGCAGAACCACGGCGTCCAGGGTACAGCTTCGCCGCCCCTGACGCCGGGCGTTTAAGGAGAAAAAGGGGAGCGGCCCGACGCGCTGGGTGCTTTCCGCTAAACTCCCGGGTGTGAGGAGTGTGGGTGCGAAAAAGCGCGTCGGGCCGCTAAAACGTGCGCTTATAATTCGGTCGTGTGCCGGCCGCCGGTGGTGTGCGTTTCGATCTTGATGTTCTTCTGCATCTCGCCGACGAGATCGCGGATCTTTTCCGGCAGCGCGTTGATCTGCGTGTCGGTATTGATCGGCTTGTCGTTCACAAGCACTTTGCCGTTCTCCTCGGCGCGCACGGTCTTCTGGCCGTCGCGCTCGGTGATCGTCACGCTCAAACCGTCGCGCGCTTCGGTGATGGTGCTGGAGCTGTGCGATTCCGCGTGGCTTTCCACGCGCGGGTTGCGCTCGTGGCGTTGCGGCTGCGGTTGCGGCGACAGGTTGGCGTCGTCGTTCTGCTGCTGCCAGCGCCGCTGCCATTGCTGCATCATGCGGCCGGGGTCCATACCGGGTGCCGGGGGCATCGCCATGATGCCGCCTTGACCGCGCATCGGTTGCATCAGCTTGCGCGCCTCGACTTCGCCGAGCGTCACCTTGAGCACTTCTTCTTTGCCCTTGCGGAGCGCGGTCAGCTTGACCGTGTCGCCGGGCTTGTGGCTGCGTACGAGCACCGCGAGCTGCTCGGGGCTGGTCAGGATTTGGTCGTCGAGTTTCTGCAGGATGTCGCGCTCCACGAGCTTGCCTTTGACCACGCCATCCTCCGCGACTTCCATGACCGCCAGGCCCACGCCTTCGGGCAGATTGAGCTGATAGGCTGCGACGGGTTCCACGCCGACCGTGGCCACTCCGAGATAAGCGATTTTTTCCGCACGGGCCACACCAGCGACGAGCGCCAGCGCGCCCACCAACACGAGTAACTTCTTCATGGCTCTTGTTCCTTTCGCGTGCATGCAGAACCATTCGACCAGCCGGCTGGCAAAGTGTTCAAAGAATTTTCCGAAACTGCGTCGCCTCTGCATTTCGCAAGGGGACCAACCCGCCCACGAAAGTCGGCAGCAGCAATCAACCGCCGCCTTCTCGCTGCGCAAAACCGCGATACCTAGTAGTACTAGGTATTGAGTGCGCGCCGCGAGCCAGGTCTTCAGGAAAGCGCCGTGAGGTGTTCGTCCTTTTCTGGAGGAGCGCATGGTCTGCCGCGGTGGGTTCGTGGGCGGGCGGATTTTATTCCGCTGGATCGGCGAGAGAAGATCGTCGCAACGCGGTTTGATCCTCCGTATGGCGCTTCCAAGTAGCGCGCTCCGTTCCCGGCCAACGGTCGCCGGAAGCACGTACAGAATTGGCAGTCAACATTCCACACCTGATCAGGTGTGAAACGTTGACCGGCGGTCGTCCCGGAATTCGAACGAGATATGTTGCGCTACAATTACAAGAAATACGACGATCCAACTGGAAAGCACAGTGCTTTGGCTTGGTAGAATCGTGGTTGGTTTCATTCCACACCTGATCAGGTGTGGAATGCTGGCTATGCTAGCCAGACCCCGCGCGCTTGATTGCGCCGCGGTGCTGCGGTAGCCTGCGCCGCGTTTCCCGCGGAGTTTCCGATGAAAAACAAAATACATGCGCAGTGCCTCGCCACGGACATGGAATACAGCCTGTGCCGGACGGCGCGCGCTTTGGTGCCGCTCTATGCGTCGGAGGGCGATAGCCCCGAGAGCCTGCTTAGCAACTATCCGAATCCCGGGCCGATCATTGAGGCGCTCAAGCTGCTGATTGACGCGATGTTCCCGGGCAAGATGTCGGAAGGTCCCGTCGCGGCCGATGAGCTCGGCGTGTTCCTGACGCGCCGCTTGAGCGAGGCGTGGCGGCCGCTGCGCTCGCAGATCGAGCGCGCGATTCCGTTCCGCTGGCAGGGCGCGGCGAACAAAACCAACGCCAAACGCAAACACGCCGATGCCCGCGCGGAATCGGTCCGCGTGATGAGCTCGTTCTACGACCAACTGGCGCGCGTGCGGAAAATGTTGATTGAGGACGTGCGCGCCGCCTACGAGGGCGACCCGGCCGCGATGACGTTCGCCGAGGTGCAGCTCGCCTATCCGGGCCTGCTCGCGATCGCGTCGCACCGGCTCGCGCACGAGCTCTACCGCCTCGATGTGCCCATCGTCCCGCGCATCATGAGCGAGTGGACGCACGCGCAGACGGGCATCGATATCAACCCCGGCGCGCAGATCGGCCACGGCTTCTTCATCGATCACGGCACCGGCGTCGTCATCGGCGAGACCGCGCGCATCGGCAACCGCGTGAAGCTCTACCAGGGCGTCACACTCGGCGCGAAGAGCTTCCCGCTCGACAAGCACGGCCATCCGGTCAAGCACGTCCAGCGGCACCCGACGGTCGAGGACGATGTGGTGATCTATTCCAACGCCTCGATCCTCGGCGGCGACACGGTCATCGGCCGGCACTCGACCATCGGCGGCAACGTCTTCCTCACGGAGAGCGTACCGCCCAACAGCCTCGTCACCGGCAAGCACCCGGAACTGAAAGTCAAATCGCGCGCCAAAGAATGAAACCGCTGGTCCTGATGCTTGCGGGCTGGGCGCACCCGGCGTCGGCACTCGGCCCGCTGGCCGACGCCCTCTCCGAATTTGCCTCGCCACGCCTCTTTGCCGCCGATGAGTCGCTGCCCAAACTCGCCGAGCCCGCGTTCCTGCTCGGCTGGAGCCTCGGCGGCCTGCGCGCGCTCTACGCGGCACTCCATGCGCCGGAAAAATTCCCCGGCCTGATCCTTGTCGGCTCGACCGCGCGCTTCTGCGCCGCGCCGGATTTTCCGCACGGCACCAGCACCGCGCGGCTGCGCGCAATGAAAGCCGCGCTGCGGAAAACGCCGGAGCCCGTGCTGCGCCAGTTCTTCGCCGAGGTCGCCGCGCCCGCGCCGCTCACGCCGGCCGAGCTCGACGAAAAAGTTGCCGCCGCGCTCGCGCTCGGCGTGGAGAAACTCGTCGCCGGCCTCGATGAACTGCTCGCGACGGATCTGCGCGCACAACTCGTGGCCAACAGTACGCCGGCGCTCGTGCTGCACGGCCGCGCCGACCGCGTCATCCCGTGCGCCGCCGGCGAGACGCTCGCGCAACAGTTTGTGTTCAGCCGCTTCGCCGCCTTCGACGGCGTCGGCCACGACCTGCCGCTGCGCGCGCCGGAAAAAATCGCGGCAGAAATAAAATATTTTCTGGAGACGTTCTGATGACGACCAAATTGCAGCGCACCGTCGGCAAGCGCTTCGACGCCGCGGCGGCCACCTACGACAAACACGCCGCGATCCAGTGGTCGGTTGCGCGCCGCCTGCTCTGGGAAATCGAAAAAGGCCCCGCGCCCAAGCGCATCCTTGAAATCGGCTGCGGTACCGGCCTGCTGACCGAGCAACTGCGCGAACGTTTTCCGCGCGCCGAGGTCCATGCGCTGGACATCTCGTCCGCGATGGTCGCCCACGCCCGCGAGCGCTGGCGCGGCGCCGCGCGCGTCCGCTGGCACGTCGCGGATGTCCGCCGCTACCAGCCCGCGGGTCACTTCGATCTCATCGTCAGCAGCTGCGCGCTCCACTGGGTGGATCCGCTCGCGCCGGTGCTGCGCCACATCGTGCGCTGGCTGACGCCGCGCGGCCGCTTCTTCGCCGCGATCATGCTGCGCGGTACGCTCGCGGAGTTGCACACCGCGCGCCGCCGCGTCGCGCCGCAGAAACCGGTGCTGCGCGTGCTGCCCTCGTTCCCGACCATCGCCGCCTACGCGCGCCGCGCCGGCTTCGCCACGCTCACCGCGCGCCGGCACAAGGCGCTGATCTCGCTGCCCTCCGCCCGCGCGCTGCTCACGATGCTGCACGAGCAGGGCCTCACCGGCGGTCCGATCGCTGGCAGCGGCCGCCCGCTCTCGCGCCTCGAGCTGCAGCAGCTCGTCAGCGACTACGAGAAAAATTTTCACGCGCGCCGCGGCGGCGTCCGCGCCACGTTCCGCGTCGCATATTTGGCGGCACAAAAAGCGTGATGAAGCCACACACACACGAACGCGACGCAATGCATCCCCGTGGAGGGCCGCGCTCCGTCGTGGCCGTCACCGGACACACGTTTGCATGAGCATGAAAAATTCGGCACCAGGCCTTTTCATCACCGGCACCGATACCGGCGTCGGCAAGACGGCGGTCACCGCCGCGCTGCTCGCGCTGCTGCGCGGGCGTGGCGTGGATGCCGTGCCGATGAAGCCGATCCAGACCGGCTGCCTCAAGCGCGGCGGCGAAGTCGTCGCGCCCGACCTCGACGGCTGCCTGCGCGCGATCAAGCTCACGCCGACGGTGGAAGAAGCCGAGTGGATGTGTCCCTACCGCTTCGTTCCCGAGTGCTCGCCGCACCTCGCCGCGCGTATTGACCGCCGGCCGATCCAATTGCGGCGCATCACCGCCGCGTTCCGTCAGCTCGCGGCGCGCCACGACTTCGTCATCGCCGAGGGCGCCGGCGGCGTACTCGTCCCGCTCGACGAGCGCCGCACGATGCTCGACCTGATGCGCGCGCTCGGCCTGCCCGTGCTCGTCGTTGCGCGGCCGGGGCTCGGTACGCTGAACCACACGCTGCTCACACTCGCCGCGCTGCGCGCCGCCGATTTGAACATCGCCGGCGTCGTGGTCGTCGCCACG
>TBL_comb47_HYPODRAFT_10003168_pt1 | contig 19739 bp, 19 predicted proteins | sample TroBogypolimnion_40_FD_10682 | JGI IMG/M metagenome (IMG submission 10682) | reverse complement strand
GCAATCTGAATGCTGCCGCATAGAATTTTGAAGACTCCTGAATCTCTCGGATTGGGCAACTCTTCAATGATGAAATACAAAACCCCATCCTGGTATACGGGGTCTGAGAATGAATCTATAAAAAATTTCTTAAGCTCAGAAAGAAATACCTTAACTGACATGATCCATCGCCATTTCAGAAAAGCATCAAGATCATGGCGTAAGAATCAATCCTAAATGGGGCGCTCATGGCTTAGGAAATCCCCCCCCATTCCAATCTACTGGATCGCCATTAGGCTGGTAGCCGGGCACTAACTTTTTGAGCATGCTTCTAATGAGCTTGCCATCACATGCATCTAAGGCGACATTAAGTTTTTCAAGCTCTTGCTGCAAATCACCCCAAGATAAAAACTCTTCATGCGCCTTCATGATTTTGGGGTGAGCCGTTGGCTGTGGATTATCCCCAATCAGGAGCTCTTCGTAGAGCTTTTCGCCTGGGCGCAAACCAGTGACGGCAATCTCAATATCACCATGAGGATGAGCCTCATCTTTGACCAATAGACCCGATAAATAAATCATCTTGACAGCTAAATCATGAATACGCACGGGCTCACCCATGTCCAATACAAAGACATCTCCGCCAACAGCCATGGCACTGGCCTGAATCACCAACTGCGCGGCTTCAGGAATGGTCATGAAATAACGCGTCACTTCAGAATGCGTCAGAGTAATGGGACCACCAGCTGCAATTTGCGCACTAAAAAGTGGCGCCACAGAACCCGATGAGCCGAGCACATTACCAAATCGCACCATCGAAAAATTCGTTGAATGCTCGTCTTTAATATTTGCCATTGCCTGCAAAACCAGCTCAGCAATGCGTTTGCTGGCACCCATGATATTCGTTGGTCTAACAGCTTTATCAGTGCTCACTAAAATAAAATTGCTTACACCGTACTCTAAGCTCGCTTGTGCGCAGGTAAATGTCCCAAAAACATTATTCCGAATCCCTTCAGCAGGGTTTTGTTCCACCAAGGGAACATGTTTATATGCAGCCGCGTGAAAGACTGTATTTGGCTGATGAGCTCTAAAGATTTTTCGCAACAAATCGCTATCTCGAACTGAAGCTAAGCAAGCCGCCAACTTGATTGGCACAGCTGGAGGAGGCAGAGAATCTTGGTCATCACCGCTATTCGCCAAATGATCCCCACTAAGCCCAGCAATAACCTTCTTTAATTCCTCATGGATTAAATAGAGGGAGTGCTCACTACTATCGATCAAGACTAATGATTTAGGAGAGAACTTAATAAGTTGACGGCATAGCTCGCTACCAATAGAGCCGCCAGCTCCGGTTACCAATACAACTTGGTCGCGAATATTTTTTTCTAAAAGTCCTACTTTAGGCGGAACCACTGCTCTGCCAAGCAAGTCATTCATATCCAAATCATGTAAATCTGAAATCCTCACCCGACCTGAGGCCAAATCAATGAGTCCTGGCAAGGTGCGAACGCGTACGCCACATCCATTTAATGAAGCAATAATTTCGCTTCTGCGACCCTGGCCAGCCGAAGGAATGGCCAGCAGCACATCTGTAATGTCTAGTCGACGGATTAAGTCTTGTAATCCAGTATTGGGGTGCACAGAAATCCCATTAATCGTACTTCCTTGCAAATGAGGATCGTCCTCAATAAAACCCTTGACCAACATCTCTTTGTTGCTTGATAGGCCTGTTGCAAGTTGACGACCTGCTGAGCCGGCACCATAAATCAGCGCAATAGGTTGAGCTCGGTGAAATGACTTTTGTACATTATTGATACTGCCTAACCAATAGCGCACAAAGTATCTACTAGTGCCTATTCCGATAAATAAGAGGATTGGTTGAATAACGCCAATTGACCGAGGTACGTCATCCACCCCAAAGAGTGTAAATGTACAGAAGAATAAGCTTGTGTAGATGATGAAAACCCGCGCCATTGAGGCGAGCGCAGCTGAGCCCACATATCTAAAAATAGCTCTATATAAGCCATGAGAAATAAAGAGGGGAAATGAAAATCCAATGGCGGCAATGAGAACTATCCACTGCTGGCCTTGAAAATAACTCCACTGATCTATACGAAGCCCAAAAGCCAGCCAAACACTGAATGCACAAATAAGGACATCGCAACACATCACTACACCCCGCTTAACTGAGCGAGGAAAGTTTAATAATGACTGTTTGGTTGCATTAATTGGCACGTAATAATTATAAATTACATAGTCAATTCAAGGGAATATAGTATTTAATGAGGCAAGTGGGCTATTTTTGTCTAAAAATATACTCGGCATAATAAATACTAAGTTGGCGATTATCTTTCGATCTGAAGTTAGTCAGCAAAAAATAGAAAGCTAACTCGAAAAACCCTAAACTAATGCGAAACTCCCGCTCGCCGAACCACTTTTAAAAAAGTTAAGCCCAATATCTTCAGATCAAACCAAAAAGACTGTTTTTGAAGATACTCCACGTCATATTGAACTTTATCAGGGATAGATAATTCATCGCGGCCATTGACTTGTGCCCACCCCGTTAATCCTGGCAATAACCTATCTACCCCATAGTGGGTTCGCAAAGCAATCAAATCATCTTGATTGAACAGTGCTGGGCGTGGCCCAACAAAACTCATATCGCCAACCAAAATACTCCATAGCTGCGGCAATTCATCAAGGCTAGATTTACGCAAAAATGAACCTACTGGCGTTAAGTACTGACCTGAATCAGATAGAAGGTGGGTTGCTAGCGCGGGAGTGCCAACTTGCATAGTGCGAAACTTAGGCATTTTAAAAAGAGTGTTGAACTTGCCTACACGGTTAGACCAATAGAGTGGTGGGCCTTTGGATGTAAATTTCACGAGTAGCACAACAAAGATAGTCGGCAATGAAAAACATATCAGCAGAACAAAACTGGTTGCAATATCAAACACTCTCTTCATTCTCATTTAACTATCAATAGAAGGGTAACGACAATTTAAAAAATATTAATTAGGCCAATAAAATATATGCTACATATAAACAATATTTCAAATTGAATTAGAATTTCGCACTATGCCTGGACGAGAGACATTCCATTTCCACCAATAACGCAGCCCTGATTTGATGGTAATCCACCTCATTTCCCAACTTTTATGCGTGTCTCGTGACCATTTATGCGTTACCACTACATCAGGAACATATGCCGTGGAAGAGATTAAACTAACTTTCTTTCCAATATCAGCATCCTCATAGTGCAAGAAATACCCCTCGTCAAATCCGCCAATAAGATTGAGAATCTTCTTACGAAACAACATAAAGCATCCAGTAGGATATGGAACTGGGGTTATAACTTTAGAGTAATCTCGATCCCTCATCTCATACCTCAGAACTTTATTTTTAAATACATCCTTAAGAAACGGGAGTAAATTACTTCGAATCAACATATCAAGCAATGTTGGTGAATGCTTGCAAAGATAATGTAACTCGCCATTCCATCCCCTTACCATAGGAGTCAATAAGCCTATGCAAGGATTATCCAAAAGAAAATTGAACGCATCACTTAAAGCAGTTTTTGAGAGAAGGATGTCAGGATTTAAAACAAGGTGAAAATCACAGTCCTTGTGGGCCGAGATTGAAAGATTATTTCCAAATCCATATCCACCGTTACGAGGCGATTTTATCAACCGCAAGGTAAACTTGTGAGTGTTTCTAATGTCAATTAGTTGAGACACTAATTCGGAGTAGCCGCCATTTGGATTGTTATCTACTAAATCAATGATGCAAGATACATCCCATTTCCTTTTGGAATCATCAAAAGCAAATTTTACCGAGTCCAGAACTTGCTCCAATATGAGTAGATCCGGATTAAAAAGAACAATTGAAATAACCAATTTGATAGCTATCCGCTCTGAACTCTCTATTTTATTCAAAAGTTCACTTTCAAAAAATATTAAAAAGGAGGGTAAAAAAATGGTTTCTAACTAAAATAATAATCTAGAGCCTATAACCAGCGGCGACAGCATCCGCATAAAACATTTTTACAGTATCTAGAGAATATGCGTCTAAGTCATAACCCACCAAGGATAGTTTTTTTAAGATATCGTTTGTCACAGTTATTACATGGCAGCCAATTTCATCTGCCTGAAAAATATTTAATAACTCTCTTGGACTTGCCCAGATTAACTCAGAAGCCGGAGCCGCTTTTAATAATTCTACAGCCCTTATCATCAATGGGAGTGGATCGAAGCCAGTATCAGCGATGCGCCCTGCAAAAATTGAAACATAGCTTGGAACATCAGGGCTTAAGGAGCTAACTACGCCATCTACCTGATCAAGTGTCATCAGTGCAGTTACATTAAGCTTAACTTTTTGAGATGACAACTTTTTAACCAATTCATAACATGGCTCTTTCTTTGTATTGGTTACCGGAATTTTTACATAAACGTTGTCACCCCAACTAGCAATTTCAAGCGCTTGGCGCTCCATCTCAGAAAAGTCATCAGAAAATACCTCAAAGGAAAGGGGTTTATCGTTGATTGACTTAAGAATATCTTTACAGAATTCCCGGTAATCCGTTATTCCTGCTTTTTTCATCAAAGTGGGGTTCGTAGTCAAGCCCTTAATAAATGGTCTTGAATACATTTCTAGCATCCCCGCTTTATCAGCTCCATCAGCGAAAATTTTAACCTTTAACTCGTTCACTTTTTTCATATGCATTCTCCAAGAATAATTTGCTGGGCTTCCAACAATGATGAAACAGTATAGTTAGGATTATTTGGCTTAGCCTCAAAATATCCATAATCAATAAAAAACGTTTGGCAACCGGCTCTCTCTCCTGCCTCAACATCTCGCCAACGATCGCCAACAATAAAACTATTTGATAAATCTATATCAAAATCTTTTGCAGCCTCAAACAACATCCCAGGCAACGGTTTTCTACACATGCAAGCGTCATTATTATCGTGATAACAAGTCCTCACTTGGTCTAAGCACAAATGGGAAAATAAATAATTATTCATGGAATCAACAGTTAATTTAGAAACGGTTCCACGCTTCACATCTGGCTGATTTGTTACAACTATCAACAGAAAGCCAGCCTGACGAAGAGCCGTTAATGCCTGTGACACTCCGGGCAAAATTTCTAATTCCGTTAAATTTTGAGGTGGGTAAGGTAGTCCGTTAAGAACAATAGCACGATTAAGTACGCCATCACGATCTAAAAAAACAGCACGTCGCATCTTAAATAACTGAAGATTCCCATTTGGTTTGACGCGCCTTTAAGCTGGGGTGTGATACAAGTAAATGCCAAACTACTGCCTGAAAAGCTTCAGAGTGTGGGGTAATGGTATCAGGATTAACTGTTGGGATAATTACACAAACATCAGCAACTTGAGCGGTATACCCACCGTCGCGGCCAACAATACCAGTAATTTTAGCGCCAACTGATTTGGCATACTTAAGCGCTTCAACTAAGTTGGGGCTAATATTTTTTTCTAAATTTCCTCCGCCTACTGAAAGTATAAACAACGCATCCTTTGCATTTAATTTACTCACTTTTAGCCACTCACTAAATACCGTCGCCCACCCATCGTCGTTCGTGCGAGCTGTAAGTTCAGAAACATTATCGGTCGGAGCATAAGATTCAATTCCTACAATCTTTCTAAAATCATTTACTGCATGAGCGCAGTTTCCGGCGCTTCCACCTACACCTAGAAAAAAAATGCGGCCATTGTCCGATTTAGTCTTTGCTAATAATTCAGCCATTTCCTCGACCTTATTGCAATCGATTTTATTAATGATTTCAATGGCTTCATTTAGATGAATTTTTGCGTAAGTCATGATAAAGGGTCCTAAAGTAATTTAACTGTTGGCAGCTACTATATAGTGAGAGGATCTTTTTAACATTGGTTTTTCTATAGCATGCCATGAGAAAAAAGCAAGGATTACAGTGCAGAGCAATGTCAAGCATAAAGCCCCCCATGGATTTGAGTCATAAAAACCTAGGAGTATGAAAATTTGTATCAAGGGATAATGAATCAAATATACCCCATAAGACATATCCCCAAATCTACCAGCATCTACATCTTCAGTAGCTGAAGTACAAAGCCATAATATTAAAGAAGAGTAAAAAAAAGGTTGTATAAAGTAATTTCCTATCGAGTTCATTTTATCAGAAATTAATATAAGAATGAAGGATAAAAAAAGAATTTTCCGCAAATAAACGAGATAATTTTTATTGAAGGCAAAGAAAGCCCCAATGACAAAAAATGATAAGTAAGCAGGAAACTGATGAGATATTTTTTTTCCAAAATATGATTCTGGGATAAACCAAAAAAAATAAATATTCCATGTAATAGAAAGTAAAACTAAGAAAAGTGTAACAATCTTTGAATTAAGTTTTTTAAATACGAAAAATATAAATGGAATTAAAAAATAAAGACAAATCTCCACCTTTATACTCCATAGAGATCCGTCCATAGCGTTTTCAAGGGGATTGCTATCAAACACGCCAGGAAGGCTAGTTTGTATAAAATTTAAAAATGTCAAATTTGCAAGTAGATATTTTAAAGTGATGCTTGATTTTAAAAATTCACCAACTGGCAATGTTGTTAAAGTAACCCCGACTATAAGGCAAAAAATTATGGTAAAAAGGTAACCTGGATAAATTCTCCTTACACGCTTTTCAACGAAATCCAACATTGACTTGCTGGATATATAACTATTCATAACTAAATATCCGCTAATTACAAAGAATCCTTTTACAGCGAAACCTGAGTCAAACACTTTAACAAACCAATCGAAAGATGGCTGTTTCGTTAATGCCCCAATATGAGCAAAAACAACAATGAAAGCTAATATAAGCCTAACTGCATCAAAATTGTTTTTAGATCTCATAATAGAAATTTTACCATCTCAATAAAGTTCAATTATATGGGTATATTTAATAAATAAAAGATAGTAAAGACTAATAATACTGTATAAAATTATAATAATTAATCCACACCAAAAATTTATTTTTAAATTTTTAAAAATTAATGGCAGTACAAATATTTCCATTACTGAAAATATTGAAGTTAATCTGCCTGATAGAACAAAAATTTCATAAAGGCCTACTCTAAAGCCAACATTTAAGGTTATAAAATATAATAGAAATCTTAAATTATTTGATGGTCTTGATTTATAGACAAGCAAACTAATCGCAAATAATACATAGTATTTTATGTTTGTAATCGAAAGCAAATCTCCAGCCTCATCATAATTTTCAACGTAGTAATTGAATTTTTCAAAACCAGAATTTCTAAATAAATAGATTACTAATGATGATAATATTAATGAGAGGAATAGAATCTTAAGATAGCCACTAATGCCCCTCCATCTTCTTTCATACAGTGGGTATAAAAATCCACAAATTAAAAATATAGAAGATGAGATATGGATGGTGAACGCAATTAATCCAATCGTAAAAAATGGCGCAATCGATCTTTTCTTATAATAACTACATACCGCATATATAGATAATGCTATTGCAAGGCCTTGCCTCATTTGTATTAGATATAGCAGTGGAAAATAGCTGCCCGATAAAATAATTAATGATTCGACAGGATTAACTTGAAGAATATCTGCTGACTTATAAAACAAATAAAGAGGGATAAAGGATGATATAAAAAAGTAAGCTTTAATATCCCCTTGTGATAGGAATTTTATTAATCCATTATAAATAATAAATCCATACTCAATGTGATATTCATTCCAAATACTAACAGGGCCCAATTGCCAATCAATATTATTGAAAATATCTATGTAATTTTCCGTATCAAATGTACTTCCTCTAAAAGCTGCAATCAAAGAAAGTGCAAATATAATACAAAATGAAAATATTAACTTAAAAGGTAATTCTATTTTTTTCAATTTAAATTATTGTTAATTTTATGGAACTATCCCACTTTAGAATTTGGGAGCTATCTGCATTTTTTTATAAAATTCTTATAGCAAAGGAATATGATTTTATTTAATAAAATTTCGGGTACTATAAAGATAATCTATAAAATGCGCAGTAGCAAGTCCATCAGCACCTGTTGCATTCTTGTGGATTGGATGCCCACTCTCATCTACAAAACATTTCAGCTCCTCGTAAAATGAGTTGTCATCTGAAGAGAAATTTTCAACAATCTCCCCCGCATCATCCTCTCCATTTATCCAGGCCCATCTCTTGTTCATAGAGATTTGTGGTTGCCCATAAAAACCGCCACGTCCAGATAATTTTAAATACCCATCTGTTCCAATTATTTCTATGGAAAATATATTCTTCCACTCTGTAATGCTTGAGTGAAGGATGACGGACTTTCCTTTAGCGGTTCTAGAAGTTACAAAAGCATTATCTTCATACATTATTTCCCAATATGCATTTTGAAACTGAACAGAACCCTTTTGCAATTCTTCATCCATTAGGTAACGTGCCAGATCAACGATATGCACCCCAGGGTCAAGCAAAGCCCCTCCTCCACCTTTTTCAGGGTCAACGCGCCATTCTTTATCATAGTTAGGACGCGCGGCATGTCCAAGTGCGGCTTTAACATACTGAGGCTCTCCAATATATCCCGCTTTAATCAATTCCTTTGCACGCTTAACGTGAGGGTAGAACCTGTAATTAAAGCCCACCATAATTTTTTGACCCGCTTGCTTAGCTACATCAATAATTTCTTTTGCCTCTTTCGCATTGCGACCAAGAGGTTTTTCACACAAAACATCCTTCCCATTCTTTAAAGACTCAATAGCAATTTCTACAGCAACATCGTGCTGTGTGCATATGATGACAAAATTAATATCTGTAGATAGGGCTATTTTTCTCCAGTTATTGGTGGATAACCCACCATACTTTTCAGTTATACCCTTTGCCTTCTCAATATCTATATCGGCCACGGAGTGTAACTTGCAATCCTTGAGCCTATTGACTGCCTCTGCTCTTTTCAATCCAATTAATCCCGCTCCAATAATTCCTATATTCATGGCTCAACCCTCCTAAGGGTGAATAACTCCCCCCCAATCTCATCGGGAATAAAATTTACATAATCATCAAATACATGAATAAATTTTCCTGTTATTCCCATTGATTTATTAGACGCTAAAAAAAGAGCTAGCGTAACCGGCTTATCAATAGTAACCACCGTACGAGCAACTCCACCAGCCCTTACAAATATCTTGTACATATCAGTATCGTTAGCGCCAGGAGCAATAACATTAACCTTAATTAAGGTATCAGCTAATTCTTGTGCCACAGTTTCCGTTAAGCGAACAACGGCTGCTTTTGAGCACCCATATGCAGAAAAATTTGGCGAAGGGCTTGCAGCCCCGCCTCCAGAGAAATTGATGATTGAACCGAAACCCTGCATCTTCATCTGCATGATTAATGCCTTCATTAAGTTAAAAGTGCCAATTAAATTTACATTTATGGTTTTAGCCCACTCTAGTGGATCGTTTTCCTCTAAGGGTCCAGTGCTTCCCATTATCGCAGCGCAATTTATTAACGCATCAATTTTTCCAAATTTCTTAACTGAAGATTGGACTAGTTTTAAAACCTCTGCATACTCGCCCACATCAACTACATGTGGGGCAATAATCGCTAGATTTTTTTTTGAAATATTCTCAGCAGCTTCAAAAATTTTATCCGTTTGGGAGGCCATAATAACTATTGCACCCAATTCTGTAAGTGCTTGTGAAACAGCAAAGCCTATCCCCCTGCTTGCGCCCGTAACCAGAACTACTTTTCCAGCTAAATCATCGTAACCAGACATTCGCATCGCCAATCCTTAAAAAAATTATTGAGCCTAGGAAACTGCTAAGGTTTTTGTGCCCTCAAAATCAAAACCAAATCTCACCTCTTGCAGACCCGCCACCTCAAATGCTGCGCGTAATTTGTTTTTATTTTCAGCATAAAACATCAAAAAACCACCGCCACCCGCTCCAACAACCTTGCCACCGACCGCGCCATTTTTTAAACCGAGCTCATACCACTCATCTATCTGAGGGTTGCTCATGCCTTTTGATCTAATCTTTTTATGCTCCCAATGCTGATGCATTAGCTCACCAAACTCCAGCAATCTCCCACCCTCCAATGCAACCTTACTTTTTAGCCCCATATCTTTTACAAAATGCAAGTTATCAAGCATCTCTGCATTTGACTCTTGGCTTTTTATATTCTGATCCTTAAGTATGCTTGAAGCACTTCTGCTATACCCCGTAAAAAAAAGCATTAAATTATCCTCAAGATCCATCAAGGTATTATTTTTAATGTTTAATGGCTCAACAGTAACCAAGTTATCTTTATGAAAAGTAAAGCAACAGATGCCACCAAATGAAGCTATATATTGATCCTGCTTTCCAATCGGCTCACCTAGGCGATTAATTTCAATATCGCAAGCCATCTCAGCCAAAGAATCTGGTGATGTGCTGGTTCGCTTAATTGTGCAAAGTGTTTTTAAAAGAGCCGTTGTAAAGCTTCCAGAGGAGCCCAGCCCAGTTCCAGAGGGGATATCAGCTAACGTGGTAATTTCCAAGTTATCCTCGTTTACACCCATCATCATTAGTGACTCTCTAATGATTGGATGTTTTATATCGCGTATTTCTTGAACCTCTTCCATTTGCGAGTACTTAAGAGCAATACCTTTTGAAAATCGCTTATTGGCAGTTACATATACATATTTATCAATGGCTGCTGCAATCAAAAACCCTTCAAACTGTTGGTAATACGAAGGGAGATCCGTTCCACCGCCACCTAAAGAGATCCTTAATGGACTTCTAGAAATAATCATTTTTCACCCTCGTTTTTTAGAATCTATTAATTGCACAACAATTTCATGAATCGCCTTTTTTACCGCCTCGTCACTCTTAAGTTTTGGAGTCCAACCTAATGTAGTCATTTTTTTAGTATCTAAGTTAACAAAAGGAACGTCACCCCTCCACCCCCTCTTTCCGCCTGTAAAAGAAATATCACACTCATCAGCTGATATCCCCATTTCACTTAAAATCCAGCTAGCAATTGAATTAACAGATGTTTGATCTGGAGCGGCAAGATTAAAAAAATTAATATCTTCATTGGAATGTAGCTGGGCAAATTGCATTCCATCCAAGCAATCCTCAACATGCATATAAGGCTTTGTTTGTGTACCATCGCCAAGAATTTTTAAATGTGTCCTGTCATCCAACAGTCGATTTACAAAATCGTAAATTACGCCGTGGGTTGGATTTGGTCCTACAACATTCCCAAAACGAAACATCCAAGCTTGGATTCCAAAACTATGGGAGTAAGAGGACACAAGGCCTTCGCATGCCAATTTAGACCCAGCATATAAAGAAATCGGCATTAATGGTCCATAGTTTTCCGGGGTTGGATGGGTAGTAGGCTCACCATAAACTGCCCCGCTAGATGAAAAAAGCAACTCCTTGCAACCACAAAGGCGCATTGACTCAAGCACATTGTATGTTACTAATGTGCCTCCTTTAAGGTCAAAATTTGTAAATTTTTCACCATAACTAATATCACTATTAGCGGCAAGATGCCAAACCCTGTCAGGGGAGCTTTCTTTGAAAATTTTATTCAGCCCATCTAAATTTAATAAATCAAAATTAAAAAATTTAAAATTAGGATTGGTCAAATAACGGTCTATATGATTTATTTTTCCGAGGAAAAAATTATCAATGGCCACAACTTGATTTCCAGCATCTAAAAGACGTTTTATAAGATTGGAGGCTATAAACCCAGCTGCTCCTGTAACAAGAATTTTCATAATTTTGTTTCGTTAGTATGTAAATGGATTAAATTTATGATTTAATTTTTCTATAAAGGGCGCGCAATGAACGCATTAAAGGGTGGCTTGCAATCATCCCAAAAATATATTTTGGATCTTTTTCGTACAAAAACTCAGTGAATAAGAATCCAGAAATATTTTTGAAGGCCGAAGATGCAACTTTATTTGTGCTAAGTTGAAACGTATGCCGCCTATAATAAAAAAGAAGATCTGGGATATTGTAAAACTTATAACCAGTCAATCTTGCAACCCTAAGAAAAAGCTCATGATCCTCAGAGGTGTGTCCGTACGCATACCCCTTTAACGAGAGCAATAAATCACTTCTGAACATCAAGCCAGGATGACATAAAGGCATTCGGTATTTTAAAGCAGCCCTAATTTCTTCATTGCTTTCATAGAATTTAAAATTTCTATCTAGCACAGCTCCTGACTCGTCAATCATTAAAACTTTTGAACCAACAATTCCATACTCCAAGTTCTTATCAAGAAAATTCATTTGCCACTCGAAACGATCGGGGGGGCAAAGATCATCAGCATCCATCCTTGCTATATATTTTGAGTTGGATATATTAATTCCATAATTTAAAGCAAAGGCTATACCGCCAAGCTTTAAAAAAATAAACTTAAAACGTAAATCGTTTTTGCATAATTCCTTTAGGTCTTCAAGCTTATTACTCAACGAGTCATCACATAGAACATAACAAACAAAATCGGTAAATGTTTGATTAATCAAGCAGTCTATAGCGAGCCCTACAAATTGATCTAACTTTCCAAGAGGAAGCAGGACGGTTAGTTTTTTATTGTAGTCACTCATGGCTTTGTTTTTAAAAAAAAGTCTCTGGTTTCAGCTAATCCTTCATGTGAACCAATTTCATAAAACCTATCAAAAACCTCATAACCCATCAATTGATTATGAGTTGAAAGTTTATGCATTAAATCAGCGAGATCAAAGCACGCCCCCTCCTCGTATTGATAAAATAATTTTTTAGGTAAAATACTCAATCCATAGTCTATATAACTCATATTTTTTAATGGTTTTTTTTTGTTATAGTAAATAAAATATGCACTCGTTTTTTCTACGTTACTAATATCAAATTTTCCATCGTTCTTCAGTATGCTCATAACTGGATTTTTCCTATTATCAAAAAAAAATTTATTAAGCATTTGAAAGTTAATTGGCAAAAAAGAATCTCCATAGATTATATAAAAATTATCTTCTAAAAGATTAAGGCATTTTCTGATTGCCCCTCCAGTTCCAAGTTGACTCTCTCCGTCAAATGAACATGATATTTTCATTTGATGAGAATCATAATTTCTCAAGAATTCAGAAACCATTTCGCCCATGTGACCCAGACAAATAACTACACTTTCGATACCTTGAAGCCTTAAGTATTCTAGTTGATGGTATAGAAATGGTTTCCCACAAATGTCGACCAATGATTTAGGAATTATTTTTGTAATGGGGTAGAGCCTCGTTCCCAATCCACCAGACAAAATAACTACCTGATTTAGTTTATTCATTTTAAAATAAAGTTAATATTTAAAGGTTACATTCTATCATTAGAGGTAATGCCGATTATTTTTTTTAATTTTAATGAAATAGATTTATTTTTCAAAAATGGTTTTATTAATTTAAATATAATAACTGCAGTAAATTGTTTTACACCAACCATCGAATAAAATCTTAAAAGATACTTTAAATTACCCTCGGGGAAGGTGTAATATATTTTAATTGTAAATCCGATCATTGATTTTAATTTTTGACCGCCCATTAGTTTAGTAAAATTCAATAGCTGATTATTTTTAATAAATTCTGGGAATGTAAATGTAGAGAAAAAACCCATAACAAAAGTGAATCCTGGGTCCCATCTAGAGTTTTCATCGGCAGTCCGATAAAGTACCGGCTCTAAATCTGAATAGAGAATAGCGTGTCCATCATTAAGCGCCTTTAAAACTGGAATTACATGTGGAATTTGAAGTCCTGAGTGCATGTACCCATATCTTATGTAGTTCCTAAGGCTGCTAACCCTAAATAACCAAGTGGATAAGAATATAGTGCTTCCCATCCTTTCAGGAGTCGAATTATAAGTGCAAAATTGATCGAAACCTTGAATTTTTATTATTTCTTGATGTTTATCTAAGCTAGATTTAAATTTTATAGCGCAAACTTCATCATCATCGAGCTCGCATCCAGTTATCGATAATTCGATGTCATTAAGAAAGGTGTCGTTTATATCATCGTCATCACCAAGTATGATCAGCCATTCTGTTTCGCATTCCTCAAATAATCTTAAAATATTTGCTGTAAAACCAATATTAAATTTTCTAGAAAATATTTTATTGTATTTATTGCTACCATCTATAGCTATTGGTGGCTCAGAAGAATTATCAGCTATAATCAAATCAAATTCATGATAATTATGTTTTTTATTAATTTTTTTAAATAATTCCTGTGCCTTTCCCTGCCTATTAAATGTTGGTATAGCAATAGTAAGTTTATTATTCATATTTTTTTAGATTAAAAATATAAATCCCTCCGATAAGTCCAATTAATATACTACCCGCAGCATAAGATAATACCGACCCCAAGCCACCATATCTTGGCACTAAAATAAATGCCAATATAATCGTTAATAATGCATTACCAATTGAGATTATTAAAAAAGGTTCTTCCTTGTTTGCTCTCAAATATAAAGCCATGCTAAACACAATATGATTGGTCAAGCAGACAAAGGCCAATATTAGAAGTGGTATGGGAGATAAAAATCTTTCTAAAATTTCTGATTCTTTCTCCATCATCAAACAATAGGCAATGATAAAAAATGTAAGTGCCCCAAATAATATTAAGGATGATCTTATTAAATTTTTAAAAAAAATCTTATTTAGCTCATCAATTTTTTTCTGACTAATAAGCATGCCAAAAAGAGGCATTTTTGTAGAAATCCAAGTTAATGCACCCGCATTTAATAATAAAAAAAATTGCATGCTCGCGCCAAATTGCCCAGCAATAGATGGACTACTATATTTAAACAAAATTGGTGTAATTGCCTGAAATATGAAGTAACCACTCACCCAACTCAATGCTATTCGCCACTGAAAGGGAAGCAACTCCCTTCTCCAATCAACCTTTTTTTCAATTGATTTAAATGAAAAGAGTAAATTTATTAAAAATTTTCGATGCTTAAAATATATTAAATAACCTGAACATAAAATTCCCGCTAACAGACTTATTCCAAGAGAATATAGACTTAAACCCGAGGATAAACATGCCCATAAAATTAGTGTTGAAAAAATAGACTGTACCAACCTAATAAAAATTACATCAGCAACTTTACCGCAACCTTCCAACGCGATAGAAGTCGCCGTAATCTGAAGGCTTACACCAGTCCCCAACACTAATAAGATCCATGCGTATCCATAATCTTGCAAGCCATTTAATGTTAACTTTCCATCCCCGAACATATAAAGCCCAAATGGAATCAAAGTCACACTTAAAATTAAGCCGCCAATTCCAAGCCAACTATAGCCAAATTGAACTAGTGATTGCAACCTTCTCTTAACATCTTCACCGCCTTCTACTGTTTTATTTTCAGACCAGGACAAATGGGCCATTTCATGGCTTATAAACTGTATTAGCGCAAACCCCAAACCCATTTCAATAAATACTTGAAGGGCAACCAAACTATAAAATGTATAGTAGTAACCCTGCATATATGGATCTAGATATCTTGCTACAAGATAAATGGTTATAAACCCAGAAAATGCATTCCACCCCCCCCTCGCTAAATTAAATCCTATAGCCTTATCAATTCCAAGCAATTCCGCCAAGGACTTAACAATACTTTCAAGCCTTATCAAGTCGCTGACCTCTCAATACGTATAGTTTTCTCCAACCCCGCCCGAAGAGAAACCTTTTGCCCCCAGCCTAAACTTTTAAGGATTCTAGTATTTGCTTTAGAGCTCATTATTTCATCGGCGCTAAACTTTATTGCCCCATACATCAATGTATTTTCTGATAAGGTTATTTTCTTGCATAATTCCACTAATTTTTTTAGAGGGACATCTTTTCCGGTTCCAACTTGAATTTCTAAAAAACCTTGTAAGTTTTTCTTCTCTCTATTCATCAGAATGCAAATAAGGGCACTTACAACATCATCAACATAAATAAAATCTCTTTTCTGTGTGCATTCAGTTAACTTAACAGACTCTTTATTTTTGATGAGACTGCGAATCAAATATGGAATAAATTTGGATGTAGAGTCGTTTGGGCCATATACGTGCTCGAACCTTGCATTTATAAAGCTTAAATTACTATTTAACTTGGTTGCCAATTTTCCCCATTTTGAAAATGTCTGCTTGGTTAAAATATACTCTGGCATCCGCTGATAAGAAAATTCTTCTTTGCTAAAATAACTGTCAGCATTAATAAAAAAATCACACCCTCCTTTTTTTGCAAAATCAAGTAATGTCAATGGGAAACCAACATTTGCAGCCTCAATATCAGAATATGAGCCCTCCGTTCTCATATAGCTTGTTGCTAAATGAACTATGGCATCAAATTTTCCAAAAGAATTAAGTTTTTTTTCCAGTCCATTGCCAATGCTCACCCATTCAATTATTTTTTGATCATGAATTCCGGTCTTTGACTTAGAACGAGTTAGAGCAACAACATTGCACTTTTTTTTGATCAGCGCATTTATTAGATAAGACCCTATAAAACCAGTTCCACCAGTAACTAAAACTCTCATATATTAAAAATTTACGCCCAAAAATACTTCAATCCTCTCAACTACAAAGCTTAACATCTCATTATTTAATGCAGGCTGCACTCCAATCCAAAAAGTATTGCTCATTACGTTGTCAGTATTAGTTAAATCACCACTAACTCGGTATTTGGCGCCAACCATATAAGGTTGCCTTGTTAAGTTCCCAGCAAACAATAACCTTGTGCCAATCTTATTTTGATCCAAATAAGTAGTGAGATCCAATCTTGAAACAGGCGAGCCCTCTTTTACGGTAATAGGAAATCCAAACCAAGAGGGGTCTGAACCTTCAGTGACTACTGGTAGCTGTAGAAATTCCTCACAAGAGCTAAGACGCTCTTTTAAGAATTTGAAGTTATCTTTGCGCGCCTGAATAAATGCCGGGGCTTTTTCTAATTGTGCCAAGGCACAAGCGGCCTGCATATCGCTAATTTTGAGGTTATAACCAAGATGGCTGTAGGTATATTTGTGGTCATAACCTTCTGGCAAATTGCCCAACTTCCAGCAAAAACGCTTTCCACAGGTATTGTCTTTCCCAGGAGGGCAATAGCAATCTCGACCCCAATCTCTAAAACTTTCAGCAATTTGCTTTAATTCAAAATTATTGGTAAAGACAGCGCCGCCTTCACCCATGGTGATGTGGTGCGCAGGATAAAAACTAAGTGTTCCAATGTCGCCAAAGGTGCCTACCATTTGACCTTTATAGGTAGTGCCAAGCGCATCACAACAGTCTTCTACCAGCCAGAGATTGTGCTTCTTACAAAGGGCGGTTACCACATCTAAATTAAATGGATTACCCAAAGAGTGGGCCAACATGATGGCTTTGGTTTTGGGACTAATCGCGGCCTCAATGAGAGAAGCGTCAATGTTATGAGTGTGTTTATCCACATCCACAAATACAGGCACTGCGCCAAATTGAATAATCGGATTGACTGTGGTCGGAAATCCTGCAGCTACCCCGATCACCTCATCGCCTTGCTTAATTGCACGATCACCCAGCTTTGGTGATGTGAGCGTTGAAAACGCCACTAAATTAGCAGATGAACCAGAGTTCACTGTAATCGCATGTTTCACACCAATAAACTCCGCCAACTTCTTTTCAAACTGCTCATTAAAACGACCGGTGGTGAGCCAGCCATCTAAGGAGGCATCCACCATATTTTTTAATTCTTCCGCACCAATTAATTTTCCAGATGGGGGGACGACTGTTTGTCCTGGCTCAAATGCTTTTGGAGAAAACTCAATAGCAGCATATTGATCTACTAATGCAGCAATTTGCTTGCGTAGTTTTTCTTGTTCTAGCTTTTTTATATCGATGGTTTGTGTATTCATTATTGTGTATTGGTTATTTAGTACTCATATAGTGATTAATCTGAGCAAGACTAACTTCTTGTATATTTGCTTTTACTTGAAAGGCCCTTTGCCACTCAACAATTTTTTGTGTGGCAATCTCTAGATTCCATTTTGGAATCCAACCTAGTTGCATGCGGGCTTTGGAGCAATCTAACTTCAATAGATTAGCTTCATGAGGCTGCTCTAAGCCCTCTTTTTCCCAATGAGCCGCATCGCCCCAACCAGAAATCAGAAGATCAACCACATCTTTCACTGCTCGATTATCTTCATCAAGAGGGCCAAAATTCCAACCCGATGCAAAGGATGAGCCTTGCTCGTAAAGCGCTTGGACTAAAATCAAGTAACCCGAAAGAGGTTCTAAAACATGCTGCCAAGGACGCGTTGCCAAGGGATTACGAATCATCAATGGTTTGTTTGCTTCAAACGCTTTAATTGCATCCGGAATTAATCGATCTTCAGACCAGTCTCCGCCACCAATCACATTACCTGCCCTAGCGGATGCAACTTTATTGGTTGAATTTGAACTAGAGAAATAAGACTGACGGTAAGCGGAAGTTACTAACTCAGCACACCCCTTGCTATTACTGTAGGGGTCGTAACCACCCATGGGTTCATTCTCGCGATAACCCCAAACCCATTCTTTATTTTCGTAACACTTGTCCGTAGTGACGACTACAGTTGCGCGCACCGAATCAATGGCTCGCGTACTCTCCAAAACATGCACAGTACCCATCACATTCGTGGCATAAGTTTCTACTGGTTTAGCGTAGGAATAACGTACTAAAGGCTGAGCTGCCATGTGTATTACTACATCGGGCTCAGCCTCTGACATAGCTTTTTGCAGAGTAGCTAAATCACGAATATTGGCAATATGCGATTTCTCAATCAAAGAATCAATCGCCAATACATCAAATAAATTCGGCGTTGTATTGGGCGCTAAAGCATAGCCTGTAACTTTAGCCCCCATGGAGGTAAGCCAAAGCGATAACCAACCACCTTTAAATCCAGTATGCCCCGTTAGAAAGACTTTTTTGTCTTTCCAAAAAACGGGGTCAACATACGCTTCTTTCATTACCAAGATTTCCAAGGGGCATTACCAGACGCCCAAAGCTCTTCAAGGTGATTTTTATCACGCAGCGTATCCATCGGCTGCCAAAAACCAGTGTGCTCAAAAGCAGCAATCTGATGATCACGAGCTAAGGACTCAAGGGGCCCTTGCTCCCAAACTGTTGAATCATCTCTTATCAGAGAAATGACGCTAGGGGATAAGACAAAGAACCCCCCGTTGATCATGCCGCCATCACCTTTGGGTTTTTCTTTGAAAGTCGTAACCTTATGATCGGCAATATCTAGGGCCCCAAATCGACCCGGGGGATACACCGCTGCCAACGTAGCCTGCACTCCTTGCTTGCGATGAAACTCAATAGTGGCACCAATATCAATATCAGACACCCCATCGCCATAGGTAAAGCAAAAAGCCTCTTCATCTCTAACATGGTCGGCAACGCGCTTTAAGCGACCACCCGTCATGGTGTCTTCACCGGTATCTACAAGCGTCACCTTCCAGGGTTCAGCAAACTGCTGGTGTACTTCCATACTATTTTTTTGCATGTCAAAGGTGACATCGGACATATGTAAAAAGTAGTTCGCAAAATACTCTTTAATGACATAGCCTTTGTAACCACAACATATGATGAAATCATTAATCCCATAGTGGGAATACATTTTCATGATGTGCCAAAGGATGGGCCTACCGCCTACCTCAATCATCGGCTTTGGTCTAGAAGAGCTCTCTTCTGAAATTCGTGTTCCTAAACCACCCGCCAGAATGACTGCC
>TBL_comb47_HYPODRAFT_10003166_pt1 | contig 19742 bp, 15 predicted proteins | sample TroBogypolimnion_40_FD_10682 | JGI IMG/M metagenome (IMG submission 10682) | reverse complement strand
GAAGAAGTGTTATCAGAATGAAGAGAAAATTCTGCTGATTATCGATGAGGCGCACGTCCTTCCTGTTGAATTGCTCGAGGAGATCAGGCTTCTTTCGAACCTGTCTGGCGACGGGCACAATGTACTCAGCATTTTTCTGGTCGGTCAGCCTGAATTGCTTGATCGTCTGGCTCATGAACGTCTTCTTCCCCTGCGCCAGCGGATTGGTATCAGGTTCCATCTTGATACCTTTACCCAGGAGGACACCGGGCAGTATATTCATTTCAGATTGAATCGGGCCGGTGCCGCGAGCAGCGGACTATTCTCAGAAGAGGCAACCAAACTCATTCATCTGACAACGCATGGAAATCCCAGACTTATAAATATTTTGTGCGATCATGCGTTGTTAAGCGGTTTTGCGCAGGAAAAGCAGTTGATTGATGATACGATTATCACCGAATGCGTAAACGAACTCCATCTGCCCGGAGATACGGCTACCTTTGACCTTTTGCCTCTTGCTCAGGAGAAAGGGAAGAAGAAAGGGGTGTTGGTCCTGCTTATCGTGCTTTCTCTGTCGGTGCTTACGGCTTTTCTCGTATTCCCGGACCTGTTGGGGCCGTCGATACGGCAATTTTTTAACATCCATTAATTACTTATTACCAGCGTGAATTGATATGGGAAAGGTCTTTAGAGCATTGGAAAAATCCCAGGAAGGATACAATGCAGATGCCGATGCGGCCAGAAATACGCCGCATCCCGAAGTCGCAGAGATTCCCCGCGAAGAGCCGAGATCGGCGAATATTGGGAGGCAGAAGCCGGAGCCGTCGGTCAGAAATATATCGCAGACCGGCCTTTGGGACGAGCGTTTGCTCAAAGTCGCTGGATTTTCAGGCCAGTTATCAGAGTCATTCCGTGTCCTGCGAAGCCGGATATTGCATCCTTCCGATGAAGAAAGACAGCTGAAGACCATTTTGATTACCTCGACTGCTCCCGGTGAAGGAAAAAGTTTTGTCAGTGCGAACCTTGGAATTTCACTTGCCCGAGGAATGGATCAGTATTGTCTTATGGTCGATTGCGATCTCCGCAGGCCCACCCTGGCCGGGCTTATGGGCCTGGCCAATGAGCCGGGACTTTCTGATTATCTGCAGAAAAAATGCGAGGTTCAGGACATCATAAAAAAAACATCAGTGGATAAGCTGGCCATTCTTCCCAGCGGCAACCCCCCCGTGAATCCCTCGGAACTCTTGGGCTCTGTGCGCATGCAGGGATTGGTTAACGAGCTTTCCACCCGTTATGAGGACCGCTTTATTATTTTTGACAGTCCGCCGATACAGGCCGCTTCGGAAACATCGGTCCTGGCGAAACAGGTTGATGGGGTTGTCCTGGTGGTCAGATGGGGGGCATCGGGACGGGCACATATCCAAAGACTCGTCGATGATATTGGCAAGGAGAAAATCATCGGTGTCGTTTTCAACGGCTTCAAAAGCAATATTATTGAGTCAAAAGTCCTCAATTACTATGATCATTATCAGTATGAGTATACGCACAAGAAGACGGAATAGACACAGATGCGTGCAATTACCCCGTCTTGCAGCGCCCGTACCTGATTACTGAGATTTTTTTATCTTGTCATTCCTCCGGGGGAACCGATTCCTGTTTCCCCGGGTTTCCATGCGTGCCTTTTTGTATTCTGCCGTTTTCTCCCCTCGATTTCCTTCCAGGATCTGGCGCTGGCGCTGTTTTTCCGTCTGGTTTCGCGGCACAAAAATGCGGTTTTTGGAACTGCGATCCAGGCTGGTGACATACATGGCCGTGGATAAGGTCCCCGGTGTCGGCGTGAAATCCTGAAATTGCCTGGTCTGAAGCCCTAACCTCTCCAATTTCCTGGCCATCATTTCGCAATGCTTTACGGTACAGCCGGGATGGGCTGTGATTATATAGGGATTGAAGAGAATCTCCTTCCCGAGACCTTTCGCAATCTTTCGGCATTGGGTAAGAAAATCGCGAAGTTTCTGGTGGGATTCTTTATGCATGAGGGTCAGAATTTCCTCTTCGGTATGTTCGGGCGCAATCTTCATTGATCCGGGAAGGTGCTTCATGATAAGGGATTCAAGCAGGAGCGGGGTTTGCAAAAGAAGCTCCATTCTGAGTCCCGAAGAGACAAATACATGGCGAACCCCCTCCAGGGCCGAGACCTCTTGCAGAAGGGAGACCAGGGCCTTTTCGTCGAAGCGCAGATTGCGGCAGAGCGTTGGATACAGGCAGTCGTGTTTTTTGCACGTCTTCAGCGCACAGGATGTCCGATAGAGATTGGCTGTCGGGCCGCCGAGATCGCTGATTGTTCCAGTAAAATCATCCATGCCTCTGATCTTTGCGGCTTCTTTCAGGATTGAAGTCTGGCTTCGGCTGCTTATAACCGGCCCTTGATGCCGTGCGATGGCGCAGAAAGAGCAGTTGCCTGAGCATCCCCGGACGATGGTAATGGAATGGCGGATCATGGTGTAGGCCGGAATATCCGGTGTATCCGGGTGCGGTTTTCTTGAGAAAGGCAATTCGTAGATCCTGTCCAATTCTTCGGAGGAGAACGGAGGAGCCGCCGGATACTGGATAAGCCATGAATTTTGCTGCCGTTGGGCCAGGATATCCTGAGAACAGGCCCGCGCATGCAGATCAATCGCCCGTTCTGCCTCCATGAATGCGTCTTTGTCCTTTTCGATATCGTTCCAGGAGGGGAGCACGCGCAGACTGCGTCCCTGTCCGTCACAGGCCATGGAGGGGAACTTCTCAGCCATATCCGTATCGTTCAATCTCCGGCAGGTACCGGGAATATCATCCAGGGAATGCCCTTCGGCAATTCTTCGCGCCGTCTCGATTATGCTTTTTTCTCCCATTCCGTAGAGCAAAAGATCGGCCTTGGCATCGGTCAGAACGGACCCTCTCAACCTGTCCTGCTTATAGTCGTAATGAATAAATCTTCGAAGGGAGGCTTCAACGCCTCCTAAAATAACAGGGATGTCCTTGAAGGCGGCGCGGGCCATATTGGCATAGATGGTCGCGGCCCGGTCAGGCCTGCGTCTGTTGTTTTTTGTTTGCTCATGATCAAACCAGGGGTTGCCACCAGGAGAGTAGGCGTCACGGGTGCGCACCTTTCCGTTGCCTGAATAATTGGCGACAATGGAATCAAGATTTCCAGCGGTTATGCCAAAGAACAGGCGGGGGCGGCCAAATTGACGAAAATCAGCAGGAGTATCGTAATGAGGTTGGGGGAGGATCGCTACGCGGTATCCGTGGCTTTCCAGGAGCCTGCCGATAAGGGCGACACCGAAGGAGGGGTGATCGATATAGGCGTCTCCGGTGACGAGAATAATATCGACAACATCCCATCCCAGGGTCTTGCATTCCATTCCTGTGGTGGGAAGATGAGACAGTGGCGTGTAGGGTTTCATCGATGGGGAATCAGGGAGAGGGCAGAATGTTTGACGCCTTCTAAGGCTGTTTCTGGAACTCGTATGCGCTGCATCCGGGGGCAATGAACAGGTGAAGAGGGAAATCTCCTGAAAGAGCAGAGCCGACAAAAGCAACGACGCACCATCGCCGGTCTCCTTACTTGTGAAGAATCAAAATGCTTGTTATGCTGCATACACAGGAAATTCTACGACAAAGCTCAACCTTCTCTGTATATAATGACGATCCCTTGAAAGTAAACACAAAATATGCATGCATGAATGGCGGAACATCAGAAAATCCCCGGGAGAAGCAGCTAAGGATGAGCAGTTTCCGGTCAATCTCTCAAGGCGGAGCGCACGGGGAAAAGACCCGATCGTGCAAAAAAACGGCAGAGGTTTACTGTGGCACCAGGACAGAAAATTTATAAAATCGTACTGGCTGATGATCATGTGCTGATACGGCACGGAATAAAAAATATCATCAAACAGACTCCGGATCTTCAGGTTACAGGGGAAGTGAGCAATGGCGAAGAGTTATTGAATTTACTGGAAACAGATATTCCAGACATGCTTATTCTGGATATCATGATGCCCAAAATTTCCGGAATTGAAGCGGTCAGTGTTGTGAAACGCAGATATCCGCGGATCAAAGTCTTGATGCTGACCATGCATAAGAGCATGGGCTATTTTTATAGTGCCATGTCGGCTGGTGCGGACGGGTATCTGATGAAAGGGGATTCCGGCGAGGAGCTCCTTCTTGCCATCAGGAAAATCCAGGAAGGAAAAACCTATCTTTCTCCACTGCTTGCTGACGATTTTACCGATGATGTCCTGGCTGCTCATCGCAATCAGCAGGAGAGCCCCTTCAAGGGGTTGACGGCACGCGAGAAAGAGATCCTTCGTCTGGTGGTGGCCGGATATACCAGCAAGGCCATGGCCGACAAACTCAACCTCAGTTCCAGGACCGTTGATCACCACAGGGCGCGTCTTCTGCAGAAATTGAATATGAAGAACACGGTCGACCTGGTCAATTTTGCCGTCAGAAACGGCTTTGTACCCTTTGAGGATTTTTGATTCTCTTCCCCTCTCCGGTGGCAGACGCTGTGATGTATTCTGCAGATAAAAAAACGGCGGATGGACCTGTGAGCCCACCCGCCGCGCTTCTGCCGGCTGTATGAATCAGCCTACCATCTTTTTGATTTCCTCAACGATTTCCGGGTTTGCCAAGGTCATAACATTGCCTACGTCGCCATGATTCGATATGGCGCCCAGTACGCGCCGCATGATCTTGCCGGAGCGGGTCTTGGGCATATCCGGTACAATCCAGACCTTTCTGCATTTTGCGATTTTGCCGATCTGATTGCAGATCGCATCGTTGATCCTTTGCGATATTTCCTCCGATGCCTTGAAGCCGGGCTTCAGCGCGACATAGAGATCCGGCTCTTTCCCCTTGATCTCATGGGCAACCGGAACAACCGCGGCTTCGGCCACTTCCAGCACGGTCAGGGCCGCCGACTCGATCTCTTTGGTTCCCAGACGATGGCCGGAGACGTTGATGACATCGTCGATTCTGCCGAGAATACGGAAGTAGCCGTCGGCCGCTTCGACCGCCGCATCTCCTGCCAGATATGGCCAGTCTCGCCAGTCTTTACTGTCCGGATTTTTGCAATATCGCGCATAATAGGTATCCACGAACCGTTGACGGTTGCCCCAGACGGTCTGGAATCCGCCCGGCCATGGATTCTGAATGCAGATATTCCCGGCCTTTCCCGATCCGGGAGGCAGCACATTCCCGTCTTCATCGTAAATAATCGGATGGATGCCCGGAACGCCGCGGCCGGCGCTGCCGGGTTTCATCGGGTTGATGCCGGGGACAGTACTGCAGAGGAAGCCTCCGGTTTCCGTCTGCCACCAGGTATCGACGATGACGGCCTTTCCTTTGCCGACTTCCTTTTGATACCATTTCCAGACTTCAGGCTCAATAGGCTCGCCAACAGTAGTCATATGTTTGAAATTATACGTATATTTTGCAGGCTCGTCAGGCCCTACCTTCCTCAGCGCCCGTATTGCGGTGGGAGCGGTATGGAAGATATTGACATCCAGGTCCTGCGCAATTCTCCAGCAGCGGCCTGCATCGGGATAGGTGGGGACGCCTTCATAGATAACTGTGGATGCGCAAAGCGCCAACGGTCCGTAGACGATAAAGGAATGCCCGGTAATCCAGCCGATATCGGCCATACACCAGTATACGTCTTCAGGATGGATGTCCTGGATGTACTTTGACATGGCGGCTACATAAGAAAGATATCCACCGGTTCCATGCTGGCATCCTTTGGGTTTTCCTGTAGTTCCACTGGTATACATCAGGAAGAGCGGGTCTTCGGAGAGCATCTTCTCAGGCTCAATGCGTTTGCCGTAATACTTTTTCAGTTCTTCGTTAACTATGCAATCCCGTCCTTCAACGAGGGCTCCCTTGGTACCGATTTTCCCTGGATAGCGCTGCCATACCAGCATCTTGTCGATTTTCTGACCCTGCTCCGCCGAGATCTGACAGGCCTCGTCATCAACGCTCTTGTGATCAAGGAGTTTTCCGGCCCTGAAGTAGGAGTCCATCGTGATCAAAACGCGGCTTGCCGAATCCACGACCCTGTCGGCACAGGCGCTTGCGGAAAAACCGCCGAATACGACGGAATGTATGACTCCCAGGCGGGCGCAGGCAAGCATGGAGATAGCGAGCTCGGCTGACATCGGCATGTGGATAGTTGCCCGGTCGCCACGCTTTAATCCTGCGTAATCTCTTAATAATGCGGCAAATTCGTTAACCCTGACGTAAAGCTCCTGATAGGTGATATGCTGGACAGGGTCGGTTTCCAACTCGGGGACGAAGTGGATGGCTGTTTTGTTCTTATTCTTTTTCAGATGACGATCAATACAGTTATAGCTTGCATTGAGCAGACCGCCCTTAAACCATTTCCAGCACGGCGCATCGCTCGCTCGTATCAAGGACTTCGTCCCAGTATTTATACCAGGTAAGAAGTTCCGCAAATTCTGTATAGCAATCGGGAAAGTTATCAAGGCTGAAGCGCTCAAAGACGGATTCGTCTGTGAGATTAGCCTGGCCAATGAACGTTGGGGAGGGATGATAATATTCTTCTTCCTGCCAGTGAACGGCTATTTGGGCTTCCGATGTTTCGATAACTTGTTTCTCTTTTGTCATAAGTCGTGCTCCTTTCATCAATCTGGTTAAGAATTTAACTTAATATCAGTTTCCGATGGTGCCGCGAGTCGCCCTCCTTTTAGTCTGGTGTACCTGATTACCGGCCTTTACAGGGTGTAGATGTATTTTCCGGAATTTGTATAAAATGACGGTCGTAAAACCCTAGATTTTTTCCGTAACATAAATGCGGGGGTATTGCAATTGGTTTTGACTTGTGATTAAGACAAATTGATGTAAATTTCTGCACTTTTTAAATCTAGCCGAATAGTTAGAGATTCGGTAGTCTTTATTCGAGTGATGTGAAAAATTTCTGGCCTCAGCGGATCTGTTTTTTCCGGAGCCGTACTGCAGAGAGGAGGATTTCACATCTGACAAGAAAATGAAGAAATTTCTTTAAAATTATGCTTAAGTACAAACCGATAATAGTTTCTCGGTATTTTTAAGGTCGTGTCTTTCCCGACTCTTGGATGGTACGCGGAGTTGCTGGAAAGGCATCGCACAGCAAGCGTTGTAATCCGAGGGATCTTTCTTCACCGGAGGGGACCGATATGCAATACGGAGTATGATCTTATGAAAAGAACGGGATTTTTATATGACGACAGATATCTTCTCCATTGTCCCTTTGAAGGCCACCCGGAGTCGCCCGCCAGGCTGCAGTCCATTCATTCCCGCCTCGCGGCGTCTGGAGTCCTCGATAAGCTGATACTGATCAATGCTGAAATCGCGAATCAGCGATGGATTGAAGCGGTCCACAAAATTCAGTATATAATGCGGTTCGAAGAAGCATGTATTATGGGATTTCCCGATTTTGATCATCAGGATAACTCGATATGCAGGGATTCCTATGATATTGCTCTCCTGGCGGTTGGAGGAATCCTCCATGTCATTGACGAGTTGATGAACGGCTCCTTCGAGAATGCCTTCTGCGCGGTCCGTCCTCCCGGACATCATGCCGAAGTGGATAAGGCCATGGGGTTCTGTTATTTTAATAATATTGCCATCGCAGCAAAATACCTCCAAAAAAAATGGGGGATAGGACGTATCGGCATCATTGACTTCGATGTCCATCACGGCAATGGGACACAGCATTGTTTTGAGAGCGACCCGACCGTCTTTTATTATTCCATCCATGAACATCCCTCCTTTGCCTATCCTGGAACAGGAAGGGAGTTTGAGACCGGTAAGGGAGAAGGCGCAGGCTTCACGCTGAATTCTCCTGTCCTGCCAGGCCGGGGCGACGAGGAATACCAGGCGATGATACTGAAGCATCTGGTTCCGGCCTTTGAGAGCTTTAAGCCCGAATTCATTCTCCTTTCGGCGGGATTTGACGCTCATGAAAGCGATCTGATGTCAGGGATCAATCTGACAACCGAAGGATACGATTTTGTGACAGAAGAGATAATAAAACTTGTGGAGAGACATGCTGGCGGCAAGGTCGTGTCAATCCTTGAGGGCGGATACAATCTGGATGTTCTGCCGATCCTGGTTGAAAATCATATACGAAGGCTGGCCGATATCTGAATGATATGTAAATGATATCAAACGGCGTGGCGTACATTTCTGTGAATTATTAAGGGGGGTTGTATGTTTATCAGTGGAATGATGGCTAAAAATCTGGTGACGATACATCAGGATGCCCGGATATCCGAAGCCAGGGCCTTGATGCAGGACAATCATATCCGGCATCTCCCTGTGGTTGACGATGCGGGGGGGCTTGTCGGCATTCTTACCGATCGGGATATGCGCGATGCAATGCCCTCGATGTTATTGGAAAAAAAGTCGTATATCGATACCTTGACCATGGTCTTGAAGCACAGGGTCAGCGAAATCATGAGCAAGAATCCTCAGACTATTCCCGTCTATTATACCATTGAAGATACCCTTGTGGTGATTCAGAAAAAAAAGGTGGGGGCGCTTCCTGTGGTTGATGATACAGGAAAACTGATTGGAATTCTGTCCACTCGCGACCTCCTGGGGTCGCTGATCAATGTGATGGGGATAGGGGATCCGGGAACCCTGCTGTGCATCCTGGCTGAAGACAAGCAGGGGCAGATGAAAAAAATCATCGATATCATAACGGAAGAAAAAATATCCTTCGGAAGTGTCCTGGTCGCGCGATCCTGGGTTAAGGGCAAGAAGGCGTTCTTTCCCTATCTGCTCACCAATAATGTGATGAATGTAAAAAAGAAATTACTGGAAAAGGGGTATGAGCTGATAGATCCCCTGCAGTGGTATATGAAACAGACGACGCAGGAAGGAGGCCGGTAAAACGGCGGATTTTGTAATTTAAACGCAGGGCAGCAGGTCGTGAAACGCTCACCCGCAGGAGCCGTGCCCTCTGCTGCGGGAAATTTTCCGGCAATCGCCTAGGCTCTCCCATAAAAAGGGCGCTCCCTGCTGTCAATGCGTCTTGCCTTCAGGTTCCCGCTGCCGCTGCGGATTTCTTCCTCAGCCACCAGACATAAAAGTCCACCCAGAACCATCACGCTGCTGAGCAACTGTCCCATGGTTGCGTCCCCGAACAGGAAACCGACCTGCGGGTCCGGCTGCCGCACGCATTCGACCAGGATGCGAAAGATCCCATAACAGATAAGAAAGAGCGCCAGCAGGGAACCATGCGGCCAGAGCGCCCGTTTCTGCCACGGTTTGCCGCGCAGTGGCCAGAGGATCAAAAAGAGCAGCACTCCTTCAAGCAAGGCCTCATAGAGTTGTGACGGATGGCGGGGGAGAGGACCGCCGCCTGGAAATACCATTCCCCAGGGCAGGTCCGTCGTCCTCCCGAACAGTTCGCCATTGATAAAGTTCCCTATTCGCCCCAGCGCGATGCCGACGGGCATGGTGATCACGTATATATCGGCTGCCGTCCAGAAATCGATCTTTTTGCGGCGGCAGAAAAGGGCGCCACCGGCAATGAGACAGATCGCCGCCCCATGGACCGACATGCCGCCGTTCCAGGTCGCCGGGATTTCAAGCGGATGGGCCATATAGTAGGAGAAATTATAAAAGAATACATAGCCGATCCGTCCGCCCAGAATGACGCAGAGGATTAAAATCAGGTTTAAGTCTTCAAAATTCTCCTGCAGCTTTTTATACTGAAAGGTGGCGATCTGGTTCTTTACAAGAAAGTAACTTGCCGTAAAACCCAGTATATACATGAGTCCATACCAGCGGACGCGCAAGGGACCGAGGCTGAAGATCACCGGATCGATGGATGGAAAGTTGATCATTTGTCTTCCTTCTTCTGCTCTTTTAATTTTTTCAGATGGACCTGGAGGACGGAGATGGCGGCAGGGGTGATCCCTGAAATCCTTGACGCCTGACCGAGAGAATGGGGGCGGACACGGGTGAGTTTCTCGACGACTTCGTTGGAAAGCCCCGAAAGGCCTTTGTATTCCATATCTTCGGGGAGCGTTGCCGATTCCATTTTCTTGAACCGCTGCACCTGCTCATGCTGCCGCTGGATGTATCCGGCAAACTTCACCTGCAACTGGACTTCTTCATTGACGGCTGAGCCCGCCAGTTCTCTTATGTCTGCCGCCGTCTCTTCCGGCAGCGGCAGGCTGGCCAGATGATCGAGGGTCAGCTCCGGCCTGCGAAGAATTTCGGCCAGGCTGGACTTTTGCTTCAGCGGAACACTGGCATGTCCGGCCAGGATTTCATTGACAGCGGCTGACGGCTTGACAGCGACGGATTCAAGCAGCGCAAGCCCTGCAGCGATCGCCGCCTCCTTGGCCAGGAAAAGATCATAGCGCTCCTTGCTCAAGAGACCGATTTCATATCCAATTCTGCTCAACCGTGCATCGGCGTTGTCTTCACGCAGCAGCAGACGGTATTCGGCCCGCGAGGTGAAGAGACGGTACGGTTCTTTTGTTCCGCAGGTAACAAGATCATCAATGAGCACACCGGTATAGGCCTGTGAACGATCCAGGATAAGAGGATCTTTTTTCTGGATAAAGCGGACAGCGTTGATTCCTGCCATGAGCCCCTGGGCGGCAGCCTCCTCGTATCCCGACGTGCCGTTTATCTGGCCCGCAAGATACAGTCCGGCAAGACGTTTTGCAGCCAGCGACGGATAGAGTTCCAGCGGATCGACAAAATCATATTCAATGGCGTATCCCGCCCGGATGATCTCCGCATTTTCCAGCCCTTTGATGCTGTGGATCATGGCCTCCTGCGTGGCAAGAGGAAGGCTGGTGGGCAGACCATTGGGATAAATTTCGACGGTGTCGAGCCCCTCTGGCTCCAGAAAGATCTGATGCCGGTCCTTTTCGGGGAATCGCATGACCTTATCTTCAATCGAGGGGCAGTACCTGGCGCCAACTCCCTTGATAATCCCGGCATAGAGGGGAGACTTGCCGATGCCGTCCCGGATTATCTGATGGGTCTTTTCGTTGGTATAGGTGATATAACAGGGCCGCTGGGGCAGGGTATATCCGGCCCCTTTGCCGGCAAAGGAGAAATGGGCAGGCGGATCATCGCTGTGCTGCGCCTCAAGGTCGTCATAATGAATAGAGTGGGAATGGAGCCGGGGAACGGTGCCGGTCTTCATCCTGCCCATCTGGAAGCCCATTTCCTTGAACCAGGCCGAGAGGCTTACCGAGGGGGAATCTCCCATTCTTCCGGCGGGAAAGTGCTTCAGTCCCACATGGATCAGACCGTTGAGAAAGGTGCCTGTGGCGACAACCACCGCCTGGACCCTGATAACCTCCTCAAGAGAGGTGAGGATGCCCGCAACCTTTCCGTCTTCAACGAGTATGGAGTCGACAAGGGCCTGCTTTATGGTGAGATTCGGCTGATTTTCCATCACGGATTTCATCCGCAGCCGGTACAGCAACCTGTCGGCCTGGGCGCGCGAGGACCGGACAGCCGGTCCCTTGCTGGTGTTCAGGCATCGAAATTGGATGGATGTCGCATCGATATTTATGGCCATTTCGCCGCCCAGGGCATCGATCTCCCTGACAAGATGGCCTTTAGCAAGACCGCCGATGGCAGGATTACACGACATTGCCCCGATCGTGTCGGCGTTGATCACGACAACGAGGGTCCTGAATCCCATTCTGGCGGCGGCAAGCGCTGCCTCGCAGCCCGCGTGCCCGGCGCCTATGACGGCTACATCAAATTCATTCATGATCGAAAATAGTATGCATTCAGTTGATTATCAGTATGCGGGAGAATCTGCCAAAGGCTGCAAAAGCCTCTTCTCTCACTAAAGAGCCCATGCAGTTCCGGAATCTTCAAAGGAGCGGCGAGAGGTCTGTCGACACAGCCTCACCCCCGCAGGCTCCGGGCCACACTATACGGATAAAGGGAAAAAATGGCAATCGCTCCCGTCAAATATCGTTTTCTTCCTCCGTCTTTTTCCACCAGATCATGGCCCAGCGCGGCGGAAATTCCCGGCGCAGGACCAGGCCGTCCTTGTCCGAGCTGATGATGCGGGATGAAAGATACCGGTGAAGTTTCTGCGATTCCGCAGCGGTAAGGTCTTGAAACATCCAGGTGTAGGAGGCAAGGGCCTCGTCCATTGAGACGAAGAGCAGATCTTTCTCCAATTCAAGGACCTCTACGTTGGGATGAATGTTCATGCCATAGAGGGCATTGACTGTATAGATATAATCCGGGCCGGAGTCAAAAGGGCGGCCAATGGCCCTGAATGCCGCGGGATCAAAGGGGGCGGGAGAAATCCGATCGGTGATAAACACGAATTTCCTCGCGTGGGCGTCAAGCTTGAGCAGGGCGCCGGTCAGATCATTCACCCCCAGGGACCTGGAGGCAATGGCCATGTCATGGACGCCGACCCCGCAGGCCTCCCAGTCGTCTTCCCATGAGCAGGCAATGGTCCGAATATTGGCGAGATTCCTCTCTTCAGCCCGTTGCCGCAGGATGGACAGCATCTGGGGCGAGTAGTCCAGGGCGGTCACGGAGGCGACCCAGTGGCTCAGCGGCAGGGCCAGGGTTCCCGGCCCCGCGCCGATGTCCAAGACCGTCATGGATGCATCGAGAGGCAGACGGGACAGGACTAAAGCGGCATAGGGAGAATCGGCATTCCGGTCCGCAAAGGCCTGAGCCTTCCGGTCCCAGTCGGAAACAGATTTCTCTTTCCATGATTTCTGCCGTCTGGCGGTCTGCCAGAGACGGTTCCAGTCGATATTGGCATAGGTTTGGGAATGTTGAGGAGCCATAGTGTCTTTGACCTGTAATGGTTGACGAGAAAAACAATTCGAACCGGAAACACATGCATCATGAGGTACAGAAACCAAAAATGTTTGACAGCATGAGGTCTGTATGGTTAATAATACTCTNNTGTAATTTCTGCATCCCATTTGTCGAATAATGGGACCTTTCAACGTGGAAGGGAAGGGAGCCAAAGCAATCAGGAAGGACTATTTCACGAGAGGCGCTTTGGCCGAAAATTGAACTGTTTCATGATCTTTCATGGATATAGCAACAGAAGGTGTCAAAAATGAGTAAACGTACATTTCAACCAAGCAACCTGAAACGTAAACGATCACATGGCTTCCGGGCCCGTATGGAGACCCGTGGCGGCCGCGCCATTTTAAGCGCTCGCCGCGCGAAAGGCCGCAAACGTCTTTCTGCCTGATATTGTTGAAAAGATTGTCGCTACCGAAGGTCGCTCTGGTCCGTAAGGGCTGGGAGTTCGATCGAGTTTACAGACAGGGGAAGCGTTGCCATGGGGCTGGGTTTTCCCTTATTTACTGCGGCAATGATCTGGGCTGGAACCGGCTGGGAATAAGCATCAATCGGAAAATAAAAGGTGCTGTGAAAAGAAACCGTATCAAACGGATAATACGGGAATCATTCCGGCTGAATAGAGAAGGATACCCGCCGGATGCCGATACTGTCATTACTGTTCGGCCCGGTTTCACGCTGGATTCCCCCTTTGCAGTCAGTCAGGCGGTTTCGAATATGCGTCTGGCGACAAAGAGACCGCATGATGCCTGAGATGAAAATCAGTCATGTTCCGAAGAACATTCTTCGTGGTTTAATCAGGGGGTATCAATACATCCTTTCTCCTCTGCTTCCTCCCAGCTGCCGCTTTATTCCCACATGTTCAGAGTATGCCCTCCAGGCGGTTGATCGCTATGGTTTCTGGCGAGGGGCCTTGCTTGCCGTCCGTCGCATCATACGGTGTCATCCGTTCTGTAAGGGCGGTTATGATCCCGTGCGATGAAGGGATTTCCAATCACAAGGCTGTTCGGATAAAAATTAACGCTTAAGAGCATTTACATCACGGAAACTTGCATGGACAACTATAGAGCTTTTCTTGCGATCGTTATTTCTTTCGTCATCCTGATTGTCTATCAGTATTTTTTTGCCGGATTCGGTCCCAAGAAAACACCTGAGGACAACACGCAGGGCACACATGTCGAGCAGGTCAATCCTGGTGCTGCTGAAAAGACCGAGACCATGCAGGGCGGCAATTCATCCACGCCTGCATTCATGAAGCCTAAGGCCATTGATCAGAGTGCGCGGCAGATTGCGGTGGATACCGATCTCTATACCGCTGTTCTGTCGGAACAGGGCGGAACTCTTCAGAGTTTTGTCTTGAAAGACTATAAAGAATCTGATGCCCCGGACTCCAAGGGGGAACGGCTGGTTCTCACCCAGGAGAAGGAAGGCTTTCCTCTTGATTTTACCTGGGGCGGCGCTGTTGAACAGGGCATGGTCTACAAGAGCCAGGCTCAGGACGTGAAGTTCAAGGACGGCGAGAGCACGAAGGAACTGGTTCTGCAAGGCACGTCCGCTTCAGGCGTTGCGGTTGAACGGAAATATACCTTTGCCCGAGATCAGTATCTGATCAACCTTGAAATCACGGTGAAAAACACCACGGCCCAGCCGTTGCAGGGCGCGCCGCAGTTGTATCAGGTCAACGTGCCTTTTGCGGATAATGTCACGGGAAGCCGATACCTGTTTACAGGACCGGCGGCCTTTATCGATGGCCAACTGCAGGAATTCAAAGATAAAGAGATTACAGGAGAGCCCAAGACGGTCCATGGGACCTGTGAATGGGCCGCCTATGAGGGGACCTACTTCCTGACCGGGATTCTGCCGGGGCAGAAGGAAGGGGAAACCTTGACCATGCAGCAGAACGGCTCTCTTGTGGAGATGACCATGTCCGGAAAGCTTGAAACCTTGCCTCCCGGCGGACAAATTGTCTACTCCTACCGTCTCTATTACGGACCGAAGAAGTTGTCTCTGCTGCAGAGTATAGGCTATAATCTTGATAAATCCGTGAATTTCGGATGGTTCGATGTGATCGCCAAGCCCACCCTGTGGTTTTTGAATTTCCTTCATGGCTTCGTGAAGAATTATGGCATTGCGATCATTCTTGTAACCGTTCTCTTCAAGCTTGCCTTCTGGCCGATAACCCAGAAGGGCATGAAGTCCATGAAAAACATGCAGAAGCTGCAACCGAAGATGGCGAAGATCAAGGAGAAATACAAAAACGATCCTGCCCAGATGAACAAGGAGGTCATGAATCTGTACAAGACCTACAAGGTCAACCCTCTGGGCGGCTGTCTGCCCATGGTGCTGCAGATTCCCGTCTTCTTTGCCCTGTACAAGGTCCTTCTGCAGTGTATCGAACTCCGCCATGCGCCGTTCATGCTCTGGATAACCGATCTCTCCGCGCCGGACAGACTGTGGCCTTGGCTGCATATTCCCTACCTTGGCGGAATACCGGTCCTGACCCTGCTTATGGGGGCTTCGATGTTCGTCCAGCAGAAACTGACACCGACCACGGCTGATCCGACTCAGGCCAGGATCATGATGTTTCTGCCGGTGGTCTTCACCTTTATGTTTATAAATTTCGCCTCAGGCCTCGTCCTCTACTGGTTCTGCAATAACCTCCTGTCGATTCTTCAGCAGAGGCTCATAAACAGGCAGCCGATAAAAACGGTGTGAAATCCGCAGATTAAACTCTCAGAAAACGCTTATTGCTGCCATAGAATGAAATATCAAGGAAAATCAATGTCATTAGAGAAAACAGATTTCTACGGGAAAGAAGTAACCGATGCCATCAAGAAGGCCTGTGACGAATTGGGGGTAGCCCAGGAGAAGCTGCATATCGAGGTTGTTGAAACAGGTTCAACCGGAATCTTCGGGCTGATCAGGAAGAAGGCCCATATCAGGGCCGGCATTAAAGAACAGACGGAAGAAGAACAGGTTGTTCCTGCCCCTGCGCCTGAAGTCCCTGTAACCAGAGTGGCGCCCCCTGCCCCTGCACCAGTCGAGCCTCAAAGGGAAAAAGCGCCCGAATTTCCTGAGGAAATTTCTGACGATGCGTGCGAAAAGAGAGAGGATGATTGCAGCGAGGAGGAAGCCGCAGCCGCCAATGAAGATGTGCAGATCAGCCAGGAAAATCTGGATATCGTCAAAAATGAGTTGAGCCATCTGCTTGAACTCATGGGATACCCCTCCGAGGTCCACATTGAGTCTATCGGGGTTTCAGTGCATTGCTGTATACAGAGTGGATTCGATGATGCCCTTACCGGGCAGGACGGCAAGACCTTGGACAGCCTGCAGTACATCCTGAGGAAGATTATCGCCCGCCGGATCCCTGATCGTCTCAGATTGTCGATAAATATTGGAGATTTCAGAGAGAGAAGACAGCAGGAATTGGCTGAAAAGGCCGTCGAGCTTGCAAAAATGGTGAAAGAAGACGGCAAGACGCAGATGCTGGCGGCCCTGAACCCCTCGGAGCGGCGGGTCGTGCATATGACCTTGCAGGAGGACAAAGAAATCCGGAGCCGCAGCGTCGGAGAAGGGCTGTTTAAAAAGGTCTTGATCTATAAACCCGGCAAGGGGAAAAAGCCCGGTGTTCGAAAACAGAATGCCCCGCGCGGACCGCGTACCAAAAACCCCAAGCCCGGCACGGAAAAATAGCGGAAATCGGCGCAAAAATTCAACCGGCCGCACTCTTTACCTCACAAACTATGACGATAAACGCAGCGGATACAACAACTATTGCTGCAATTTCCACACCTCCGGGGGCCGGAGGGATCGGGATCATCCGGATCAGCGGCCCTCGCGCACGGGAAATTCTCCAAACGATTTTCAGGCCCCGCAGCGCTTCCTGTGCTTTCACAAGTCATCAACTCTACTACGGCTGGATCATACAGCCAACAGATGGCTCGATCCTGGATGAGGTCCTGGCTGTCGCCATGCGCGGACCTGGAACATACACCAGGGACGACATGGCTGAGATCCATTGCCATGGGAGTTACCTCGTTCTTCAAAGGATTCTTGGACTGATCGTAAGCCTGGGGGCCGTGCTGGCTCAACCCGGAGAGTTCACCAAGCGGGCCTTTCTCAATGGCCGTATCGACCTGACCAAAGCGGAGGCGGTCATTGATATTCTGTCCGCCAGGACGCGTAAAGGCATCGATCTGGCTCAGCAGCAATTGGCNGGNGCGCTCTTTACCCGTATTGACGCAATCCGGCAGGAACTCATTTNCATGCGGGCTGTNGTCGAGGTCGCAATTGANTTTCCCGATGACGATGTGGAAATAGTCAACAGGGAAGCGATCNTGGAGCAGCTGCAGACAAAAATCGAAGGCCCGCTTCGCGATCTGCTTCTGCGTGCAGACCAGGGCCGAATCTATCGNGACGGCATCTCCGTTGTCATTGTCGGCCTTCCAAACGCCGGTAAATCCAGCCTGTTGAATACCCTGCTGCAGGAAGACCGGGCCTTGGTCACAGCCATACCGGGCACCACGCGGGATACCATTGAAGAATATATCGATCTTAACGGGATTCCGGTTCGGATTGTCGATACGGCAGGCATTCGCGATGATGCCGATGCAATCGAGGCCCTGGGTATTGAACGCGCCAGGGCGCAGATCAACCAGGCCGACCTGGTGCTCTTCATGGTTGACGGCTCGCGGCAAGCGACCGGTGCGGAGACAGCCCTCTTTCAGTCAATCGGGCATAAGCCCGTGATCGTCCTTGTCAATAAGATCGATCTCCTTCCTGAGCCAGCCGCCTCCTGCACGTCTCTGCCCTTCCAGGGCGCAGGCCTGGTGAGAATCTCGGCCAGAGAGCAGATAGGCATAGATGAACTGAAAAATACCCTCTTTGAGCTGGTGACGACAGGAAAGGAGCAATGGCAGGAGGATGCCTGTGCGCCCAATATTCGGCATAAGGATGCGCTGATTCGTGCTGTCGACGCCTGTCAGCGGCTGCGGGACGGCCTTCTGACCGGGCTGACCAATGATCTCCTCGCGGTCGATCTGCAGGAATGCCTGCATCAATTGGGCGAAATTGTCGGTGAAACCACCACGGAGGAGATCCTGGATGCTGTTTTCAGGAACTTCTGCATCGGCAAATGAACGGCTCGACAAAGCCGCTGGAGTTGGGCGAGGGCCTGCATGGAAGTCTGCAGACCCTCTGTTTCTTGCTCTACAGCCAGGAGAATACTGCGGGTAAACGTAGTTTTTCTCCGGTTCAGCTTTTTTCAGGCCTTGATCATCTCCAGAATCGCGCTGACAACATGCTCCGCGCCCTGGCCAATCTGGTCGACTCGGGCATCAAGCATATAACAGGGAGTTGTGACCACCCTGTGCTCCCGGTCTATAGCAATTTCCCCATGGGTTGTCCTGGTATGAGACGCCCCCATTTTCTCGATATTCCCAGCTGTGGCCTCGTCCTGTCCGATGGTAATGTTGATGCCCGGAAGGACTCTGGCCAGCACAGCCGGAGCAATGCAGAGCGCGCCGATGGGTTTTTTCAGGGCAGCCATGGCCTTGATGGCTTTCTCAACGGGCGGGATGACCGTACACGCAGGCCCGGCAAAGGCATAATCGCAGAGGTTTTTAGCGGCGCCAAAACCTCCCGGAAGGATAAGGGCATCATGCTCCTCTGCCCGAAACGCGGCAAGATCCCTGACCTTCCCCCGTGCAATCCGGGCTGATTCGACAAGGACATTGCGCTTTTCGTCCATCACTGCGCCGGAGAGGTGATTGACAACATGATGCTGGTCGATGTCGGGCGCATAACACTGAAAATCAGCCCCAAGCTTGTGAATGGCCCACAAAGTCAGTGTCGCCTCATGAATCTCGGACCCGTCAAGATGGCCGCANCCCGAGAGGATGACAGCTATGGAAGNTTTGCTCATATTATTGTTTCTCCCACTGTTTAAGCAGGTCAGCAGCAGCCTGCCGTTCTTTGAAATCCCCAGTAAATGCCAGGGCCTTTTTCAGACTGGCAATGGATTTATCCTTTTCATTCTCTCCAAAGAGAGCCAGGGCCAGATGATAGTTGATTACAGGGTCATCCTGATTTGCCTTCAGGGCCTGCTGGAACTGCGTCACGGCCAGAGAATACGATTGACGTTTGTAGTGCACCCAGCCCAGGGTATCGGCGATATGCGGCTCCTCGGGTGCCTGCTGCTTGGCGATCATAGCCAGACGAAGGGCCTCTCCCAGGTCCGGATGCTCATCCTGGGCGAGAAGCCAGGCAAGATTATTGGCGGCAGGGGCGAAGTCAGGTTTGTATTTCAGGGCTTCGCCGTATTCCTTTTTTGCTTCCTGGGTGTTCCCCTGGGCCTCAAGCAGGGTTCCGAGCCCTAAATGCGCACTGGGGGAATTCGGGTCTGATTTGATAATCCCCCTGTATTCGGTAATTGCCTGATCGATCTTGCCCAGCTTTTGCAGTATCGCTGCGATCCGCATAGGTGGTTCGGGATTGTTGGGGATGAGGTCCTTGGCCTGCGTAAAGGCGGCAAGCGCGTCGTCAAATTTCTGCTGTCTTAAGAGAAGTTCACCCAGGAGAAAAAAATCTCCTCCGCTTTTCGGCGCCTTGGCAATCTGATTTTTGACAAGTTCGGTGGCCTTTGGCAGATCTCCGCCAGCGCTCAGCGAAACGACCATGGCTAAAGCCCGCGGATTATCCGGGGCGAGTTCCAGAATTCTCGAGAACATCGCGGTCGCCTTGTCGTTTTTCTTCAATCCCATGTAGGCGAGTCCGAGATTATTCAGCATGTCCTTGTTGTCAGGGACCTGGAGCTTAATCTTCTCCAGAAGATCAGCTGCATTCTGGTATTCTTTTCCCTGGAGCATGGCCTCGGACAGGAGCATTGCCGC
>TBL_comb47_HYPODRAFT_10003163_pt1 | contig 19753 bp, 15 predicted proteins | sample TroBogypolimnion_40_FD_10682 | JGI IMG/M metagenome (IMG submission 10682) | reverse complement strand
AAGGGGCATTGGCTCTATTAAAGCTACACAACAAGACAGAAGAGCTTCACATTTTTGGTAAGAAGTATTTTGGCATAGCACACGACAAGAGGTCGGTGTATCCCGAGTAATCGGGATTGAAGTTTCAATTCAAGTTTCCTTTCACTTATTTTAAGTTTAATGCAGTCATTTTATTGAAGCACTGAATATCATGAGTTTATAAGCAGACCCTGATTATTAAATATGATGATAAATCTTACAAAAAAAAGACCATCCCGATTACTCGGGACGGCCCTTTTTCAATAAACCTTTAATCTACTTAAAACCTATAACCGACAGAAAGGCCGAAGCCCATATTTTTTGCCGATGACTGATCATCGGTAAATCCTTGATAATCGGGATTAATATTTAGCATTCCAAACTGGCTGTCCAATTGTAAAAATACCCCGTCTTCCAATTCATAGCCGACCAGAAGGTTTGCACCTGCATCAAACGGATTATAATAGGGTACCAACAGGTTATCTTCTGATCCTACAATCCTTTTGAATACTATTGTTTGATCAAGTGTTAATGATCCGCTTACCGTCTTTACACTGCCACTGATGCCATAAGCAAGGTAAGGGCCTAACCCAATCATAAAAAAACCTTTGCCCAGGGCAGCTTTGTAAACCATATTCAGGGGTATTTCAATATAGCTGAGGCTGGTTGTGCTTGTTGACGAAGTACTTGTATTTTTATCTCCTTTTCTTATAAACATTAAGCCGGGTTGAAAATAGAAGTCCGGAGCAACGGGTATCTGAAAATCAGCTCCAAAATGCCAGGAAGGAAGCATATCATTATTAAGCTTGTCGCCATTAAAAGCTTTTCCGCTTATGTTCTGGAGGTTTGCACCACCAAGTATGCCAATAGAAAATTTAGTATTATCCTGGGCAAATGCAAATGTTGTTGAAAGCAAAAGCATTATAAGAATTGAATTTAGCCTGTTTTTCATAGAGAATAGTTTTACTGAACGTTTTTATTCGTTTGATACTGTATAAAAGCCTTCATGCGGCAGGTTTGGTATTATTCCTCTTTGACGGGATAAAGATAGCCTGGTACAAACCTGGTGATGTTACAAAACTTTTGTAAAAATTTACATCTTTCACACATTTTAACAGATAATGAATTATTATCGGGGTGGTTGAAATATAAACAACACAAAGTCAATATCTTATCTGATAGTTATTGTCACTAAGGCTCCAAATTTAAAGTGAGATGAATTAAGTTCAGGATAATTCTGCATCCAGGGTTTTATATTACCTTAATAACAGTCATACTAATGTCAGACAGGGCGGGACTGTAATTTAACAGAATATTTAATAATGTGTGAATATTGCAACTCTTCCAAAGAATTGTGTAAGACATATTCTCCGGGTTAGCCACATCTTTGCAAAGTGAAAATACTTTCACTCCTAGAACTAAAGAAATGAATACTACTGAATTAAAAGGAAACTGGAACGAACAAAAGGCTAAACTCAAACAGAAATTTGCAGTATTAACTGACAATGACCTGATGCTTTTAGAGGGGAAACAAGAAGAGATGTTTGGCAGACTTCAAATCAAACTGGGCAAAACAAAAGAAGAGTTACAAAAAATCATCTCCGAGATCTAATCAACTTTACTTATTAAAGAAATACGTTTAGCCTGATATTCGTTAAATGATATTCTCTTATCTGCATTATTCACAAAGTAGTTATTTGCGAATAATGCAGATGATTTTGATCAATAAATTTGTCCTGGATACTATTTCCTTTGTTGAAGATTCCATACAGAAGAGGCAGGCTTGTGTTTCCTGATTTAACATCCGATTTGGATATCCAAACAATACACTAAGGGCCAGAATCTTATCAGTCAATTATTGTCATTGTAATCACAATCAGCAATCGCCTTAACTAAATTTATAACCGTCTTGGGTATAGGTATGACGCTCATATAATAACATCAGGGATAACGCAAAATGGGATAGGAGTATTATTTAATAAAATGTCTATAATGTGTGAATGATGTAACAATTATTTGGAATTGTGTAAAGCATTTAAGTCTGATGAGCCTCACCTTTGCCATGTGAAAATTCATTCACTCCTAAAACTTGAAGATATGAATCCGACTGAATTAAAAGGAAACCTGAATGAACAGAAGGCTAAACTCAAACAGAAATTTGCAGCCTTAACCGACAATGACCGAATGCTTTTGGAAGGTAAGAGAGAAGAAAAGTTTGGGAGATTTCAAACCAGGCTTGGCAGAACAATGGAAGATTTACAAAAAATAATCTTAGGGATTTAATCAACTTTTCAGCTTGAAGGAATCTGTATAGCTTGTTTTTTAGAAAACGATATTCTCTTATTTATCTTATTCGCTAACAACAATTTTGATAATATGTAGATGATTTCTGATAAATAAATCTATTGGGCATACTATATATTTCAATGAAGATTAAATTCAGAAAAGACTGGCTTTCATTCCAGTGTTAAACATTCAATTTTCAAATTCTAAAACAGTAACGACATCAACTGTATAGTTTTTAATTGAAATATTAGGTTGATTGGATTCATTTACCGTGCTACCTCAACATATATTTCCTTCGGTATATATTCCTGGAAAGGAATCAGAACGGAAGAATAAAAATGAATCAGTCAGTATAGAAAAGTAGAGAAGACTGAAGATACGGAAATAAAACACAACACATTGGATTATGTGCGAATGATGCAACTCTTTCGGGAGTCATAAGGCTCGTCCCAAGGGATGATAATTATTTATTACAATTTTATAATTATAAATATGAAAAGTATTTTACTCTTTATTGCAATATTTGCAATATTTGCTTTTCCGATATCCAGTTTCGGACAGGCACCAACCCTGGGCTCGACATCCGGGTTTGCTATATTTACAGGAGCCGGAGCAATTACCAATGACGGAGCATCGGTTATAACAGGTGATCTTGGTAGTTTTAACTCTACTCCTACAGGATTCCCTATACCGGGAACAGTGGTTGGAACTATTTATAATGTTGGCGCTCCTATATTAACATCAGCTTTCGCTGATGCTGGTACAGCGTTTGGCAACTTTAGCGCTGCAGGAAGCGTTTTAGGATCGCCATTGGAAACTTTTAATACTACTGGTTATATTTACGCCGGAACATACCACACGGTGGGCGCTGCAGTTTTAAACGGAGATTTTACCCTGGACGCTCAAGGTAATCCAAATGCTGTATTTGTAATCAATATAAACGGTGCTTTAACTGTAGGAGCAGGATTTAAGATTTTATTAATTAATTCAGCATCTGCATGCAATGTTTATTGGCAAATTAAAGGTGACGATTGCCAGTACGGCAACATTAAACCTTGATCTTACCCTGGATGCAAAAGGCAACTCCAATGCGGTATTTATTTTCCAGGTTGAGGGCGCTTTTTCAACCAGTGCTTCGTCACAGATCAAGTTAATCAACGGAGCTATGGCATGTAATGTATTCTGGAAGATCGAAGGTTTGGTTGATATGGCTTCAGGGACTTCCATGAAAGGAACTATTATTGCAAACAACGCTGCTATTATTATGCACACCGGTACTACACTGGAAGGCAGAGCGCTTTCTACAGCCGGAGCAATTACTGTTGACGGAGTACTCGCCTATACACCTATTGGTTGCGGAAGTCCGACTCTTACCGGGCCAGTAGCCCCTGATCTTGCTTCCACTGCATGTTATGTATTGTTTTCGGGTAACGGATCAGTAACAAACACCGGAATTACAACCATTAAAGGTGATGTCGGAACGAACGTTGGAACAACCACTGGTTATGACCCACTTCTGGTTTCAGGAAAGATTCATCCGATTCCGGATTTATCTACTGCAAAATGTGCAACTGATTTACTGGATGTCTATAAATATCTGAGCAAATTATCACCAGATATAGAGTTGCTGTATCCTGTCCAATTTGGTAACGACCTGGTTCTTACACCACATACATACATCATGAAAGGTGCTGCAGAACTTACAGGCAATCTGTACCTTAATGCTCAGGGAAATGCGAATGCTGTATTTGTCATTCAGATTAATGGAGCTATTTCAACAAGTACCTACGCAAGTGTAATCCTGACTAACGGAGCACAATCAAAAAATGTGTACTGGATGATTGAAGGTGCAGTGAGCATAAACAACTACTCAGTTTTCAGAGGAACAATTATCTGTCATGATGGATCTTTGGGTGCATTAAATACCGGAGTAACACTCGATGGCAGGGCACTTACCACTTCAGGTTCCTTAACAACGAACTCAGTAACTTCTACTATGGCAGTTGAATGCCCGGTTAGCGGAACAGTATCATTAGATGCCGGGAATAAGATGAACGCAGTTAGCTTTTATCCAAATCCATTCAGCACTTCAGTTGGGATCATGATCAATGATGTGTCAAAAATTAATAACTGCCAGTTGAAGATATATAATATTTTAGGATCAGAGGTATTTAATACCAATCTCACGAAACAATATACTTCGATCAGCACCAGCAATCTTCCTTCAGGAATTTATTTGTACAAAGTGAATAGTAATAATACAACCATTCAATCAGGCAAACTGATTTCGCAACAATAAATCATTTAAACAAAAAAAGCCCGATGTTCCGATCCCGAGTAATCGGGACCGGGATAGTGGGCTTTGTTTATTTAAAGACTTTTCAAAACGTAAAAATGAGTTCTGATATTTTATGTAATTGTATTGACAAATGTAGTCATAAAATAATATAAATATCTGATCATCAATACGTATTATTTTAAAATAAATGATTCAATCATGCAAATTAATCATCCAAAATGTGTGAATGATGTAATTCTTCTACAGAATTATGTAATGCTTTAGAGAATGAAAGAGGTTACATTTATTCAAATTAAAACGCTCAATAAGTTAAATTAAAAACAATGAAAATGAAAAAACTATTAGTAACCCTTGCCATCGCATCGGTTGTTTTTATTACCGGCTGCAAAAAGGACACGTACGAACCAATTGTGGGTGTTTGCCCGCTTGTGGTGTCGACAATTCCTTTAGATAAAGCCATAAACGTACCCCTCAACCAGGTTGTTTCGGCTACTTTCAATGAAAAAATGAAACCTGAAACAATTGACCAGGCTTCTTTTTCTTTACGTCAGGGTGAAACGATCACTGCAGGATTAAAATCGGCGATGGTGGATATACCCGTTGGTGGAACTGTTACTTACAGCGATATAACTGCATATTTTACACCTTCAAGTCCGCTGTTACCTAACACTACTTATACCGGTAGAGTGACGACACTGGCTAAGGATTTACTCGGACAGGCTTTACAAGTCGATCATGTGTGGACCTTCACAACGATTCCGCAGATCACATTATTATCAGCTCCTGTATTGGGTGGAACAACTGCCGGAGCAGGTGCATTTGCATCAGGTTCATCAGTTACAGTGACTGCTACGCCAAGTGCTGGTTATGCATTTGCAAACTGGACCGAAAATGGATCAGTAGTTTCAACGATTTCAAGCTATCAGTTTACAATGGCTGCAAACAGGACGTTAACAGCAAACTTTACACAACAATTTGCAATCGTTTTATCTTCAAATCCTGTATTAGGTGGAACAACGGCAGGAGCTGGCTTGTTTAATACCGGCTCTTCAGTAACAGTAACTGCAACTCCAAATGCTGAATATACATTTCTTAACTGGACTGAAAACGGTCTTACAGTATCTACAACTCCAGTTTATACATTCGTATTAAATGCAGGCAGAAACTTGGTTGCCAATTTTGTAGTTAATACCTATACATTAAATGTAACTGCAACCAACGGAACTGTTGTGAAAGCACCGAACCTTGCAAGTTACAATAGTGGAACTTCAGTAATGCTTACCGCGACACCAAATGCAGGTTATACCTTTACATCATGGAGTGGGGACGCAACAGGTTCCGCAAATCCATTAACAGTAAGCATGAATGGAAATAAAAACATTACTGCGAACTTTACACTTAATACTTATACCTTAAATGTTACCTCAGTAAATGGAACAGTGGTGAAAAATCCGGTTTTGGTAAATTACAATAGTGGATCACCGGTAACACTTACAGCAACACCAAATGCAGGTTATACCTTTACCTCATGGAGTGGAGATGCTACAGGCACCACAAACCCATTAACCGTGACCATGAATGGAAATAAGAATATTACCGCAAATTATACTCTTAACACTTTCACATTAAATGTAACAGCAGTCAACGGAACAGTGTTGAAAAATCCGGTTCTTGTAAATTATGCCAGCGGATCTACTGTAACACTTACAGCAACGCCAAATGCGGGTTATGTATTTACCTCATGGAGCGGAGATGCTACAGGCACTACAAGTCCTTTGACAGTTACAATGAATGCGGATAAGAATATTACTGCGAATTTTACAGCCATTGCCGGAACCTTCACTTTAAATGTTATAGCAGTCAACGGAACGGTTTTAAAGAATCCAAATCTGGTAAGTTATAATAGCGGAGCAATCGTTCAGCTTACTGCAACACCAGCTACAGGCTATGTATTTTCTTCATGGAGTGGTGATGCTATCGGTACTGTAAATCCATTGCCGGTTACCATGAACGCGAATAAAAACATCACAGCTAACTTTACGCTACTTGGAGCGAATGACTTTACCTTAAATGTAATAGCCGTAAATGGTACTGTGGTGAAAAATCCTAATCTGGTTTCCTATACAAGTGGAGCCAGTGTACAACTTACTGCAACTGCAAATACAGGATATACATTTACTTCATGGAGTGGAGATGCTACCGGAACGGTAAGTCCATTAACCGTGATCATGAATGCAAATAAAAATATCACTGCAAACTTTACAGCTAATGTAGCTGCAGGTCCGTTAGCAATTGATCTTGGTTGTGCAGCCCCATTTGCAGTACTTGCCGGATCGACCATTACAAGCACAGGTCCTTCAATAATTAATGGTGATGTTGGCTTAAGTCCGGGATCTGCATTAATAGGTTTTCCTCCAGGTACAATTAATGGAACGACACATATTGACCCGGTTGCAGCTGCTGCAAAACTTTGTTTAACATCAGCTTTTGATGATGGTCAAAGCAGATCATTAAATGCCATTTCATTGCCAGGACAACTCGGTGGACTTACCCTTGCCCCGGGACTTTATTCTAACTCATCATCGAGTGGAATATCAGGAACGGGAGCGAATGGAATTTTAACCCTTGATGCACAAGGAAACGCAAATGCAGTCTGGATATTCCAAATGGGATCTACATTGACTACAGATGCTGCTACAAGTGTTGTTCTTGCAGGTGGAGCACAAGCTAAAAACATCTTCTGGATTGTTGGGACTTCAGCCACACTTGGAACAACCTCTGCTTTCTACGGAAACATCCTGGCTGACCAGGCAATAACACTCAAAACGGGTGCTGTACTAAACGGAAGAACATTGACAAGAATTGCTGCAGTTACCTTAGATGCCAGTTCAGTTATAATACCATAAATTTATTAGAATATGAAACCGAATATTAATTTGAAAAAGGGAACGTGCATAGCACGTTTCCCTAATAAGCTGATCTTTAGAAGCCTTGTTTTAGGTGCCTTGATTATTGCAGGGTTACAGGTGTCAGCTCAGACACAGGATGCAAAATACTCACAACCTAAATGGTGGTTTGGAGCTGCTGCAGGTGCAAATTTGAATTTCTACCGGGGTACAACCCAGCAAATTGATGCAGATTTAACTGCACCTACTGCCTTTCATGATGGTAAGGGAATTGGACTTTTTGCGTTTCCAATTATGGAGTATCATCCTGATAATTCAAGATTAGGATTCTCCCTTCAGGCAGGGTACGAAAGCCGCAGTGGTAAGTTCGACCAGGTTACTTCGCCCTGTAACTGTCCTGAAGACTTGAAGACCAAGCTTGCTTATATTACCATTGAGCCGAGTTTGCGCTTTAACGTTGCTTCTGATTTTTATCTGTTTGCCGGCCCACGGGTAGCATTCAATGTTGACAAACGATTCACCTACCAGCAGGGTACCAATCCTGCTTACCCGGATCAAGTTGCCAATCCGGAAGCTAATGGTGTATTCAGTTCTATGAATAAAACCCTGATATCGATGCAAATCGGTGCAGGATATGATATTCACCTCTCTGATCCGAATAATCGGACACAAGTCATACTTGCTCCTTTTATTTCTTATCATCCTTATTTTGGACAGGATCCACGTACAATTGAATCATGGAACATTACGACCATAAGGGCAGGTCTTGCACTTAAGTTTGGTCGTGGTCATAAGATTTCAGAGAAGAAAGAGGATGAAGTAAAAGCACCTGAAGTTGTGGTCGTAGAACCTGAAGTTACTTTTACTGCAAACGCACCAAAGAATATTCCTGTAGAACGAAGTGTAAGAGAAACATTCCCTATTCGTAATTACGTGTTCTTCAATCTCGGATCAGATGATATCCCTGATCGTTATGTATTACTCAGAAAAGGTCAGGTGAAAGACTTTAGGGAAGATCAGCTGGAAGTTACTACGCCCAAGGAATTGACCGGTCGTTCAAAACGACAAATGACGGTTTATTATAACGTATTAAACATCCTTGGTGACCGAATGGTAAAATACCCAACCACAACTGTCAGATTAACCGGAGCGTCTATGAAAGGCGAAAAAGATGGCCTTGCAATGGCTATGTCTGTAAAGACTTATCTGGTTGATGTATTTGGAATTGCGCCTGCAAGAATCACTGTTGAAGGTCGTGTTAAACCAAGAATTCCTTCCGAACAACCAGGTGGCAAACTCGAACTCGACCTTCTTCGTGAAGGAGACCGTAGAGTAACTATCTTTAGTGATTCTCCCAATATTACCATGGAATTTCAGAGTGGGCCTGACGCTCCTCTAAAACCGGTTGAAATCGTTACAGTTCAGGAAGCTCCTGTTGACAGCTATGTTTCTTTCAATGTTGAAGGTGGCGATAAAGCATTCTCATCATGGTCGCTGGAAGTAAAAGATGAACAGGGTAAAGAACAAAATTTTGGTCCTTATACCCAGGAATCTGTAAGTATACCTGGAAAAACTATTCTTGGTACACGTCCTGAAGGTGATTACATCATCACAATGGTTGGTGTAACAAAGAGCGGGAAGACCATTAGGAAGGAAACTAAAGCTCATCTTGTACTTTGGACACCAGGAAAAGACGAAGAAATGATGCGATTCAGCGTACTTTTTGAATTCAATAACGCAAAGGCAATCACCATTTATGAAAAATATCTGACTGATGTAGTAATTCCTAAGATTCCAATGGGAGCAACAGTCATTATTCATGGCCATACCGATATTATCGGAGGTGAAGCCCATAATATGGAGTTATCATTGGCTCGTGCAAATGATGTCAAGGGTATTCTTGAGAACGGCCTGACAAAGGTTGGCAGAACCGATGTTAAATTTGATGTTCGCGGATTTGGTGAAGATCAGAATCTGGCACCATTCAACAACAAATATCCTGAGGAACGTTTTTACAACCGGACTGTTGTTATTGATATTCTCCCAGGAAGTAAGCTTTAAATCAAAAATAGACTTACAAGTCAATTAAAAAGAGGTCGTCAGGACCTCTTTTTTTGTTGTATGAATAGTCTAATTAAAGATAAATTGACTGAATATGTGTGAATTATGCAATTTAAATACAAAGTTGTGTAACACATCTGATCTCAAAGTTGCTCAAATTCGTAATTCAATTAATCATTAAAATAAAACAAGATGAAAAAAACATTTCGCTTTCTGGGATTGTTAACCCTGATTATTAGTTTGTCATTAACGTCCTGCGGACCAAGTAAAAAATTAGTGCTATCAGAAGCCAGAGTAGATAAGCTGCAAAAGGACAATGCCGATAAACAAAGCCAGCTTGATAATACTCAAAGTCAACTGAATGACTGTAACTCAAAAGTTAAGAACCTGAATCAATCAACTACATCTCTGCAAAATGAAAATGCTTCGGTTCTGAACGATTTGAGGGCTTTATCTGCAGAATCAAAAATGACTATTGCTGACCAGGCAAAGCGTTTACAAACACTTCAGAATATGATTCAGGCTCAAAAGGATGTCATGTCGAAGCTTAAGAATTCGATATCTGATGCGCTGATGAAATACAAGACTGACGAGTTATCTGTATATACAAAAGATGGGAACGTATATGTTTCGTTACAGGAAAAATTGTTGTTTAAATCGGGTAGTGATGTAGTTGATCCAAAAGGAAAAGAAGCACTAAAATCACTTGCCCAGGTTCTTAACAGCACTAAAGATATTACTGTCATGATTGAAGGTCATACGGATAACGTACCTATAAAAACCAATCAGTTTAAAGATAATTGGGATCTCAGCTCCGCCAGGGCAATATCTATTGTACGCATATTGACGAAAGACAATGGTTTTGATTCAAATAGGATCACGGCAGCAGGAAAAGGCGAGTTTCACCCGGTACAACCTAATGAAACAACTGAAGGTCGTGCAGCAAACCGCAGAACTGAAGTGATCCTTTCACCTGATCTGAAAGAGCTTTATAAACTATTGGATCAGTAATGTTAAAAAGTGTGAATGATGTAAGTCTTTGCCGGAATTGTGTAACGAATCACAACGCAAAAGGGATCAACTTTGTCGCATAGAAATTTTACCAATTTAATAAGTAGATTATGAAAGCATTAAAATTATTTGTAATTGGAACATTGTTGTTTTTTGCGGCTTCTTCCGCACAGGCGCAAATATCTGTGCACTTAAATCTTGGAACAGCTCCTGATTGGGGTCCTTCAGGATATTCTGATGTAAGGTATTATTACATTCCTGATGTAGAAGCCTATTATGATGTTTCTTCATCGATGTTCATTTATAATAATGGAGTAACCTGGGTTCACCGTTCTTCACTTCCCAGCCGGTACAGAAGTTATGATCTGTATAACGGATATAAAGTACCAATGTCAAACTATCGTGGCAATACCCCGTATGCTAACTTCCGTCAGCATAAAGTGCAATATGCCAAAGGATATCGCGGACCAGAGCAACATACTATAGGCCAGAGACCTGAAAGAGGAAACCCAAACCAGGGAAATTATTCCAGAGGTCGTTCTAATCAAAGAGATAACCGGGGTAATGACAAGGAAAAAGGTAGAGGTAATGATAAGAATAGAGGAGAAGGACACGATAAAGGAGATGATCGTCGATAAAAATAAGCAAAACTGAAACTCGCCTTAGGAATTAAGATGGAAACGGGAAATCTTATGAAACCCGGGAAGTGGAAATTTCTGAGGCAAGTTTCAGTTGACCTTTAATTATTATAACAGATCACTATTTTTCAAAATAATAAATTGTTTATTAAAGGAAACAGTACCAAACTTAAAATAAAATCAAATGAAAACAAGAATCTTTACTTTAGCATTGCTCTCACTCTTTCTATTGGTGGGTAGTAGTAATTTATCTGCTCAGAATAGAACCTATGCTGAAAACTATGGTGGTACCTTAAACTTAGGACTTGGTATCGGTGGGTATTATGGCTATTACGGCTATGTTAACCGTTCATTGCCTGTGTTTCATATCAATTATGAGTTTGATGTGGCCAACAGCTTTACGTTAGCTCCGTTCCTGAGTTTCTCTTCATACCGGGAAGGTCCTTATGGTAACGGTTATTATTATCATGAATCAATTATTCCGATTGGAGTAAAAGGTACCTACTACTTTGATAAGTTACTTAATGCTAATCCGGATTGGGATTTTTACCTGGCTGGTTCATTGGGATTTGCCATTATAAAGTCATCATGGGATAATGGCTATACTGGTAATCAAAATTACTACCAGGATGGAAGCCCTTTATTTCTTGATTTGCATATCGGAACTGAATACCATATTAATCGCAAAGTTGGAATATTCCTTGACCTTTCGACGGGTGTTTCGACAATTGGTCTTGCAATACATAAATAATAGCTCATGTTGGATGAAATTAATCTGCATAAGTAATTATAGATTACAGAATTCCAATTTATTGTTGTAAATTTCAAAAGGCATTCACGTTAAGATTGTGTGAAGTTTTTCTATCAATATTTTTAAATATAAAGCCACAATTTAAGTTTATCGGAGTCAAATCCGATAAACTTTTTTTATGTGATAACGACAATAGATTGCGTATCGATTAAACTATCCAATTGATTATTTGTCTATATTTAAATACCGAATTGAATAACTAAACCTAAAACAATGACTACTTACTTAAATACAGCTATTAATCATCCGCAATTCACAGGTATAAACCTCTCCCGGGGAATAAAAACATTATTCATATTTGTTTTCTCAATTATATTAAGTCAAACAGTGTATTCTCAAAGGGCTGGATTTACCGATAACTTTGATGACGGTTCAATGGAATTTACGTTCAGGGGAAATCAGGGTAAACTACGTCCACCTTTCAAAATCTGGGGCACTGTCACTCCAGGCACCTATGGCATGGTTGAAAAAGACAGTGTAATGAATATTAAATATTCGCGTATTGCAGGAATTGGCGCTTTTGATCATTTTACTTTCACTCCTTTTCGTGAACTGAATATTGTATCAAATCCGCGCATTCAGGTTCAGCTAAAATCAGATGTTGAAACTCGTCTGACAGTAAGCCCAACCTATTCGCTAGACCCACCTACTGTTGAATACCTTAATCAGAAGATTTCGGGCGATAATGCGTGGCATACCTATACTTTTGAATTGTCACATCCGTATTATTCCATGTATAACAATGTAATTAAAGTGGATTTTTACCTTGACAGAGATACCTCGGTTACAAAATCAGGACAGATTAAAATGGACAATTTTAAGATTGGATGGTTCCTGATTAAGGTCACTGATGTAAAAGCCACAGTGGAAGGTGGTTTAAATATTCATTTAAACTGGAAAACAAGTGATGCATCCAGGACAAAAGCATATAAGATTTATCGGGATATTAAATCCGGGTTTAAACCCGAGGCAAGTAACCTTATTGCTGATGTTAACTCCACAGAGTATTTGGATAAGAATCTGGAACCCTATAAGCATTACTTCTATAAAATAGTACCCGTCAGTACCACTGGTGAAGTGTTTTTTGCTTCTGCTGAAGTATATGGAGAAACCTTTAAAGAAGGAGCAAAGCCTGAAGTTAAAATTAAGGGCATTAATTCCTCTGTTGTTAAAAAGTATGAAAAGTTTGAACTACTTCTTGACCTAAAAAATGTAGGTATTGAAAATCCGTATGACCCTGCTGATATTGATGTTTATACCTTGTTTATTGCTCCTTCAGGCAAAAAGATAAAAATCAACGGCTTCTATGATAATTTCAGGGATGCCAATCTGTGGAAAGTTCGTTTCTCTCCAAATGAAACCGGTGAATACAAATACCAGGTTTTTGTTCATGATGTTGGCGGAATCGGGGAATCTACGATTGCTAATTTTACTGCAACTGAATCGAACCATCATGGATGGATAAAACCATCAGAGAAAAACCCGCATTATTTTGTACAGGATGATGGCACCTCATTTTATGGAGTTGCTGTATATTCACCCTGGGGCAATAATCAGTCACGATTTGATACCTATGCCAAAAACAATGCTAACCTGATTGCAATCTGGGATATCGACTACGGTGGTTTCACAAACGACAATGGCTTGATAGAGAATGAACCTGGACGGTACAACCAGAAGAAGCTGGGAGCGATCGATTCATTAATAGTAATACTTGAAAAAAGTGATATAAAGCTTATGTATGCCCTCTGGCCGCATGACCTGTTTTCAGCAACTGTATGGTCTTCTGAATGGAACAAAAATCCTTACAGCCAATTGATCAATGCGGAAGATGTGTATAGCGACTCAATTGTATGGAATTATCAGAAAATGAAATACAGGTACATGATTGCCCGCTATTCCTACAGCCGGAGTATGGGTATATGGGAATTAATCAATGAAATGAATGGCACTGATGGTTGGGCAAAAGGACGTCACAAGGAAGCGCTGGATTGGGTTGAGAAATGCAATAAGTATTTTGAAGAGAACGATCCTTATAACCATCCGGTTACGGCCTCTTTTAGTGGTGGTTACACAGAATACCGCCAGGAGTTGTATCAGCGTGATGACATTCCAAATATTCATCTCTACCCGGCACAGGGTTGGCCTATGAAATATCCTGAAGATATCATGCGTAGCGACATGTACAATTTCGCCTGGGCAAGCCGACGCTTCTGGGACGGCTTTCAGAAGCCTGCTATTTTTGGAGAGGCTGGTGCTGACCTGACCTATTTCAAACCAAACGATAGACTGTATCATATATCCTATCATAACCAAATCTGGGCAGCACTTACAAACGGGTTATCATCTACACCTGTCTGGTGGGCATACGATAATTTAAATGCTGACGATTGGAGTCAATTAAAAAACCTGTCCAGATTTGTTTCGGATATCGACTTTGCCAACCTTCCTTATAAACCTTCAAATGTAAGTTCAGAAGGAGCTGATGTTTACGTTCTTAATACAGGATCGAAAGCTTTGGGATGGATTCGTTCATACACCAAAACAGATATTAGTAATTCGAAAATTAGCATTAAAGGTCTTGAAAACAGTGGGTATGAGATCTTATGGTTCGATGCCTGGAAGGGTGAATACCTGAAGGCAGGGAGCGCTGTTTCAACAAACGGTGAGATGATACTGTTTGTTCCTAAATTATCTGAAGCTCATCCTGATATTGCATTCAAGATAAATAAAAAATGAGAGATCATTCTGTAATCTAATTGCAGAATTTATTTCTTCTGACGGATAAACCCATCAGGTTTCAATTTTGATCCAATGGGCTGAAGAAGATCATTAGAAAGTTGTTGTGAGAAGATCTTCCCCGAAACCGGGTAACCATTCATCTGTTCGTCAGGGAAAGTATGAATCAATGGGAGGTATTGCCTCCTTTCAAGGCTTAAATCAAGCCATTTTACGACGTTTTTAGAAGTTAATATCACTGGCATGTATTCTATGCCTATTCGTCGGAGCATTGCATTAGATGCCGCCGTAATAAGGGTAAATCCGGTTTCTGTAATGTTGGTTTCAGTGTTTAGCCAACTGGCATATATACCTGCCATTGCAAATGGACGTTCGTAATTTTGCATATGTATGAGGTAAGTAGTATTATCCGGTGAAGTGACCAGGAAGGCATCTACCAATACTGCACACCTGCGGGAACGTATAGATGCGGAATATTCCAGTCGTGTTAAGATCCGCATCAGCCGGTCATATTCATCTTCTTCTTCCTCCCGTTCGGTTTTATCGGTTCTCAGGTTGAGCAAATCCATTCGCTTTGGCGAAAGCTCACTGGTAAAGCCAAATCTCATACTTTGAAGGGTATCGGGTGATTTAGATGTAATCACCCAGGCCTGATCTCCTCCTGAAACTACAGAGGGGCTGTGTATAGGAACAATGGCCTTATCTAACTGGAGATGATACCTGTTTCGGGACTGTTCTGCAGTACTTACGATGACTAAATTCTCACTCATGATTGTATTCTAATCAAACTGGTTGATCGAAATGTAATCAAATTATCAGTAAAGTGAGCTCTATATAACCTCTTTTTTTAGCTTATGAAGGTAACCTGATCTTCAGACTTCCTGATTATTCATTGCCTCATGAAGAATGGAAAATGATTTTAGTTTGGCTTTAATATCAAACAAGTTACTGGAAACCATCAGTTCATCAATTCCCGTTTCAGAAATAAATTCGGTAAGTTTCTTATGCAAAGTATCCCTGCTGCCGGTAAAGGTGCACATCAACATGTTATTGACTGCATTATATACCTCGTGCACCCGATAGATATCAGGCAATTCTCCGGGAGGTTGTATGGGCTTGCGTGTATTTGTTATCAGACCGACAAATACTTTGATCAGGCTTGTAGCGAGGAATGTGGCTTCTTCATCCGTTTCGGCGCCAATCACATTGACACATGCCATCACATACGGATGTTCCAACTCTTTGGAAGGCCTGAAATTCTTACGGTATATATTGATTGCTGAACGGAATTGTACAGGTGCAAAATGAGCTGCAAAGGCATAGGGCAATCCCATTTGTGCTGCCAGGTAGGCGCTGTCGGTACTGGAGCCCAGTATCCAGATCGGTATATTCAATCCCTCGCCTGGGAAGGCACGGACCTTCGAAGTGCTGTTTTCAATACTGAAATAGGTCTGCAATTGCTTCACATCCATCGGAAAGTCATAGGTGGTACTCATGTTATTGCGCCTCAATGCCATAGCCGTATACTGATCTGTTCCCGGAGCCCTGCCCAGCCCCAGGTCAATCCTTCCGGGATAGAGTGTTTCCAGTGTACCGAACTGTTCAGCGATTACTAACGGACTATGATTCGGAAGCATAATTCCTCCTGATCCCACGCGAATGGCATTTGTTTTGGAAGAAACATGTCCTATAAGTACGGAAGTTGCAGAACTGGCTATAGCTTCCATATTGTGGTGTTCTGCCAGCCAGATACGTTTGTATCCCAACGATTCAGCATGTTGGGCAACTTCAACTGTACGAGCTATCGCACCGCCTGCATTTGATCCTTCAACAACCGTTGCCAATTCCAAAACCGATAAAGGTATTTTATGCATTGTTCTTATTTTTAAGGGATAAGTATCCTGTGACAGCTAAATTATAGCTTCCAATTAAGATTGACAGAAATTAGAACAGTCCAAAGGACTAATAAATTGGATGTGGATGCTGTAATAATCCTGTTCCGACATTTATAATTAAGCAAATCTATTTCTTGCCTGGATTATAAACTCCATTCTAAAATGTGCAGATTGCATCCTCGATAACTATCGGGACTGCAACAGAGCTTGATAATTTCATTTTCCTCTTTCCTAATTCCTAAATTTGCCACCAAGGTTCCAAAGTACAAACTATCACAAAATATCTACTCTCTATGTTTTACTCTTTGTGAACCTTTGAGCCTTCAGGCCATAGTGGCAAAATAAGTTTTTTCTAATTGCAATTCGTGTAATTCGTATTTATTCATATAATTGGTATTCAATCGTATTTACTTAATATTCGAGAGGGTATCCCTTTTCAATGATTAAACTATGATTGATTTGCAACTGTACAAAGATCCAGATTTTAGTACTTTTACAGATCAGTCATAGTACAGATATAGAAAAGGAATACCCAAGGGATACCCTTTCGAATACGGTCAGAGTAATAGGGAAATGGGCTGGAATAGATGCCTGTTAAGTTCTAGCTGGTGGATGATCTTTTTTAATACCAGGGCTAAAGTTCAAGAGAGTACCCCGATAAGGGAAAATTGAAAGTTGTCTGTCAGACAATTGCACGGATCAGACACTAAAATATTTTTTTAGGAACAATTAAAATATAGCAGGACTCAACGAATTACGTTTATTCGTCTTTGAAACTTTATCAAATACACTGGGATACGACAGGTGCTTAAAATCCCTTTCCCCGTTTGATTTTATAAATACATTGACCCGGGCGATATAAAAGTCACGTTTTCCGTTGAAAATCGTAATGGGATAATCAACTTCTCCTAAATCAAGTTCAGATTCAAAATATTTATTAAAAATAATATTGGCTGAATCTCTGGACTCTACAATAAAACTATGGTATGTACGATCAGTATGATCAATTACCGAAATATAATAACCGTTGCTGAGATTATCAACAGCCTTTTCAGTTGGCGGACAAAAAGAAAAACAAAAGAATGAGATCAGTAAAATAGAAAATGTTTTCATATCTATTGAGTAATAGTGGGTTTCTTATTCAGACAACTTTTGATGGTGGTTCTTATAAAATCCCTTCTAATTACCCAATTCCTTCTTCAGAATCAATCATTGTTTAGATGCGTACAATATGCAAACTATTATATATAACTATTCAACTTTTGTTAATAGTTGTTACCAAATTATGAACAATTGAGAAGTACTTCATTTTGCTAATGTAATCATAATGAGCAATATATTTATTTCACTATACCCATATCAGACAATCTGCCACTTTTCAATCTAAAAAAATAAAATTTACCTTATCCTGATCTGCAGATTCTGGTTTGTTTCAATATTTTCAACATATTGCATATCTAACAAGGTGGGAACCCTGGCAAAGCAATCCTGTTGACACGAGTATGAGATTTGCTGAATCATTTTTCCTACATATAGATTTGCTGCATCCTGATTATCTTTAAAAAGTCGGAGAGCCATCAAAAATGGAGGATAATTTGAAGTATGGCTTAATGCTTCCAAAGGAACTGCAGTATTAACTAGTACTGATTTAGGTAAAAATCCTTTTTGAGTAAAAATTAAGCGGTATTTAGCATTGTAGTCAAGTTCCAGCCGTATTCTGCCCCGTTCAGTTATTTGAAAGTTATTAGATAAACTGTCGTTTTTTATAATTTGAACTGAGCCGTTTACAATTGGATCTGTTTCAGAGATTATTTCACCCTTAATAATGAAATACCTACAGTTTTGAGATTGGGAGGATAAATTAATAACTAGACACAAAAGGAGGATCAGAATAATCTTAAAATTTCCTTTAGGTAACATGATAGATTGTTTAATTAGCTGTTAGATTAAGTTTACCAAAATGTAAATGGTAAAAAATTAGATGACAAAGATGAGCTTGTTTCAATTGGACTTTGTTACATAATTCTGAAGAAAAGTTGCAAAATTCATACCTTTGTTTTATCAACTGATTGAGAGAATTAACATGAAAAACAAATTAGGGAAAATGAAGATTGCCTGTCAAACAATAGCAAGAATCAACAGTAAGTTTACTGATTTTTTGTACCTTGCGCCGTGAATAGCATAAGAGCAGACGAACCCTGCTGTAAAATCAATTGTGCTGTTTTTGTTTTAAAAAACCGACTAACATGCCCCAACTTAAGATTTTGATTATCCTTCTGTTTTTATCTGTGGCTTCCTATGGACAGGTGACAATCAACGAATTTATGGCCTCCAATACTTCAACGATCCTTGACCCTGATTACAAGCAGAGTGCCGACTGGATTGAATTGTATAACAGCGGTACTTCGCCCATCATCCTGGATGGCTATTTTCTGACCGACAATCTGAAGAAACGTACGAAGTGGAAAATTAAGAAGATGACCCTTGCTGCCAAAGGATTCGGCCTGTTCTGGGCTGACAATAAAGATTCGGCCAATCATACCAATTTTGCATTATCGGCTTCAGGTGAACAGATCGGTCTTTCGAATCCATCGGGGGCGCTGCTCGATTCGGTAGTATATGGGACACAAACGACAGATCTCTCAAAGTATGGGGCAGGTTCAATAACGGTGGTCGATTCGACTTTACTGGGGATTCCTGACCCAGATATCTCTATGGGACGAAAACCCGACGGAGGCAGTGACTGGATGTTGTTTCTGCATCCCACTCCCGGTGCATCAAACACGACTGTGGGTTACAAGGATATTGTAAAGAGCGATCCCGGCTTTTCAATGCCCGGAGGTGTATATCACAGTTCTGTTACGATTACAATCAAATCGATTTTTGGAGGTGAGGTCCGCTACACCATTGATGGTACAAACCCAAATGAGCAATCGCCTTTAGCAGATGCCCCAATCATTATTGACAAAAATACGGTTGTCAGGGCACGGATTTTTAAGCCAGGACAGATACCAGGACTGGTAACTACGAATACTTACCTGATAGACACCGAAAATAAAATCAATAAGCTGCCAATTGTTTGCATATCG
>TBL_comb47_HYPODRAFT_10003162_pt1 | contig 19756 bp, 55 predicted proteins | sample TroBogypolimnion_40_FD_10682 | JGI IMG/M metagenome (IMG submission 10682) | reverse complement strand
GCTTTTCTGCCAGTTAATTTAGAATCTTCGGTAAGTGTTCGTGTTACTCTTTTGGTTAATCCACGGTCAATATACCATTGCATATTGATAACACCCATCCAATTGGTAGAATATCTTACTGGCATTTATTTACTTTCATCAATTGGTGCATAATCAATATGAGCACCAAATTCATCTTGATATAACATTGCATCAGATTCCAATATCTCCACTTCTAAATCGTAATGTAGTATATCATAATCAACAAATTTATGGATATGTCCCTTATCATACACACGGAAAAAATAGAAAGGATTACCATCTATATCAAATCCGTGCATAATGAAACCTTTTGTGCCTTTGGCAGGTTTAACAGAACGAATTTTACTCATTATTCTGCCTCTGCAAAGTTATTATAAACTTCTTTATAGATTGATTTGATAATATCACCAGCATGATTATCGGCACAATATTCTTTTACTTCCTGAACATCAAAGAATTGCACATGAATGGTTCTACCACTCTCAAACTCAACCATGTATACACTTTCAAAATCTGAATCATAACTCATACAAACTCACTTTCATCAATATACCAACCTTCATCACGCAACGATGCACGGCCTTCTGGTGTTTTCTTTCTTTCATCCATAGCATCATGGATTGCCTTAATCTGCTCATCCAACCATTCAATGGAATTCCATTGTTCTTCAGTAGCAAAGCGAGGACGGAATCCATAATAATCTTTATGGAAGTCCGAGAATATACTTTGTGCTGATTCTAATTCTGTTTGATTATCAATACTCATATTCTTCTTCCAATGGGTCAGTTTCAATACTAATATCATGGAACATAATCTTACCATCTAATTCGCCAGTATAAAAATCTTGGTCAAATGTAATGGATTGGCCATCACCAATAAAGTTATCAGGATGATTTAAATCAATATCTTGCAACAGAATACAACCAATAGAACCAGCATCTACCGAATATTCACGGTCGTTTTGGTCACGATATAAACCATCACCATACTTGGTAGAATAGATTGCAAATCTACGACCATCGGCTAGATTAAGCTCACCTTGGTTACAACCATGGCCATCACGGCCTGAAAACAATAGGTTACATACTTCGTCCCATTCATCATGCAAGACATAACACAAATCGCCAACATAATATTCACCTTTAACCATCATAATCAAATTCCTTTATACATTCAAATAAGTATTAAACTGCTCTTGATACATTTTGATAATAGTATCATCCGTCAATTCACGGAGATTATCACGCATCAATACTTTGGTTAACTCAATCAATTCTGATTTTTTCATTTTCTTGACCACAACCATATCATCTTCAACAATTTCAGAAATCAATCGGTTAATCATTCTGCTCATACACCTGCCCATTTAATATGTTTAAAACCACCACATAATACATTACCACGACTGAAATTTCTTGCAGGTGCTTTCCAACTTGCCGACTTTAGAATATCGCCTTGCTTAAACTTTTTGTCATCGTTAATCATAATCCATGAATGTGAAGAACGCTGACCACTTCTAAATTGACCAATATGATTCATAATCACATGAATATATTTGCGGCCACACTCATAATAAAATTCTATGAATTGATGACCACCTTTACTATCGCAATCTGCCTGCAAATGTGCAACATACTCTTGCACACATAAATCTAAATTATTATAAACACCCATTATTCACCTCTTGCCCATTTTACACCACGTTTGAAACCTTCTAACTCTGCACGGATACGAATGGTATCACGGTCACTGCGTTGATATACATCAAACGAATGTGCATCACGTTTGCGAGTAGAATAACCACGATGCGGTCTAGGACCACGAAACATTACATAATACTTGGTAAAATCAATAAACTGCTTGATTGCCTCATAATTATAAACTGGTGCACCTTTGTAAATGGAACTGAAACCATCAGGCGATTTATGCATCTTAAACATTTCCTGCATAATAACTTCTTTTTGTTTATACGATAAATTCATATTATACCTTACTTAAATTGATAATGCGATGGTCAAATTCCATAAAACCAGTTTCATGCGGTACAAACATAATACGACCTACACGATTTTCTTTTTTTGGTTTGGTTTCAAATTTATGAAATTTATCTGCTGTCACAGTAATTTTAAAACAATTAAAACCAGGTTCATTACAATTTGCCTGCTCTACCACACCTTCAATAAACGCATCATCACGACCAGCACATGGTTTAAAATCATATGCACGAATAACATCACCAACTTTTGCAATATTCTCAAATTTTAACATAATATACCTTAATAATAAAGTTATACAGAATAGGGTGCTTCCTAGTATCGTAGCATCTATTTCACTGCGTCATAAACTACTAGGACTAACGGGTGCCACCGCCGAATTGGAGAATATCGGGAACTGACCTGCGATACTTGCTCGCTACATTTTGCACGGTTCATGCTAGTGGTGGCAAATCCACACGACTACTGCCATATTTAAAACCATTATACACGTACCACAGAATACCTCAAGCACTTTGTCATTTTAACGCTTATATACTTGGTCTTTACTTTTAATAATGTTGTATCCATACAACAGCTTTTGTTCAACGAATAATTCCACAATCGGTTGGTCATCTGCAAATTCCTGTTGCAACGATTTTAATTCACTAATTACAAAGCTCCACTTTTCCATATTTTCCTTAATTAAACATACCATAACTATAAATCACCAATAAAACTGTATTCAATAACCAAATATTCATTTCTTTAATTCTAAGTCCCCATATTGCATACAATAAAGAACCAAGATTAAAGAGATAAACATTATAAGGCATTTTCAAAGCGGTCAGGACTGCACCAGACAATATACACGCACAACCTGACCACTTCAATACATTATTCATATTACCAACTTCTCAAATTAAAACATTCAACTTCCACAAATTCATCTTCTACGCCATCTGGTATTTGCTTCTCAATTTCATTAGCAAAGCTAACAGCGGCATCATTATTATCAAATGCCTTCAGATTAACCCAACCATTCTCTGGTCCAAAACTTTTAACAATATAAATTTCCATAATTACTCTCTATCCAAATAATTCAATGAATCAATAATACACGAATCAGCACAACTCATTTGACTTTCAACCACGCCTAAATTATGCTCACACGCATAATCATAAACATCTGCCAATAAATGCTGAGCATCAATCAGTTTCTTTTGTAATTCTAATTTAATCTTATCGGTCATCATACTTTACTCCAGTTTAGATTCATTAACTCAGCAACCTTACTGTAAATATGGTTACTGCCATTGTTACCTTCTTCCAAGTATTCTGTATAATGTGAATATTCAGAATTGCTGACATACTCTAAAATATCAATTAAACTATCTAATTGGTCTTCCGTCATTTCTACCTTAACCATCGTTTTCTCCAAATACTGTTGAAATATCACGCTCTATCAATTCTGTTTCTAATTCTTCATCGGTATATTCTTGATAACCTTTAAAACCAGAATATAACATTTCAGCAATCATTGATTCATCATTAAATTCACCTTTCATGGTAAAAATAGAATCAATATCATCATTGATTAATGTATCAATGGCATTATCTCGCCATTTAGGATTAAAACTCATTACCATTATGCCAATTCCTCATATAATTCAACAATCTGGTCATTATCCATCTTTTCGAATAGACCACGAATAAGATTTTCTACATACAAATCCATCTCATCCAAACCCATACAACGCACCATATTCATTTCATCACGAACCAGTGCATCTACCATACGGTCAATATTACTAATACTCATTAAATGCTCCCAATCATATCTTGCAATTCAGAAAAGTCCGAAGCGTCCTGCTCATCATAATAAGGACTATCTTCATCATATACACCAGTTTCCTGATATTCACACAAAGCAGCATGGATTAATTCCATCTGATTATCAGAGATATCGAAACCGGCTTCCGGCACACCATCGACAAACTTGGTTAATTCATAATGCACCTTACTCATAGATAATCTCCCTAATATCAGTAATTTCAGAATCGTCCAATACCAGATTATATGACTCATAGAATGATTCCTTCACCCTACGGATATATTCTTCCTTGGTCTTTACCTCAAAGTTATTACCTTCCCATACCACTTTGACCACGCATTCAAATTCTTTATATTGGTCACTCAAGATCCAACTCCTCAATATCAATCGTTTCATTATCTTCTGCATATGATTTTAACGCATTGGCAAACTCATGCGCCTTATCAAAGGTAGAAAATGCTTTAACCACTTCGGTAGACCAATTATTAGGTTCTACCTCTAAGTGAGATACCACTACAAATACTCTACTCATATAAACTCCTAGTAAATACTAACATAATCTTACTAATAACCACTCATAGAATGGTTACTATAAAACTACGGCATATTGTATAATTCAATATCATCCAATGGTGCAGTATCATTCTCAATAACTTCATAATTCCAATTGATAATACCTTCACCACGCTCTAACTGCTCAGATATTGATTGGTACATCCAATTATCTGCTGGTGATTCATTATCAACCACAACCATCATGGTAATTTTAACTGTTTTCATTATGCTGCTTTCATCATAATAGTAGGATATTTTACAAAACCGCTGGTATCCTTCTTCGCCTTACCTTTGGCATACAAACCAACCACAACCTGCTTAGGATCAAGAAAACGCAAATCGGACTCATCACCGTTGAATACTGGTAAACCCATATACTCAGCAGGCATTGGCTCTGTTTTCTTGATACCAAACACCACAGCGATATTGTAACCTGCTTTTCTTGCCAACAATACATCCAAATCATTACCATCAGCGGCCGAGAAGGTCAAACTGTAATTGCTAATGCCTGATACTTTACGACCTAAAACCTTGGTATAATCATAGAATTGCAAATAACCAAACGCTTCAAAGATATTGGAGTAATATACATTACCCATTTTCACTGGATATTTCTCCCAGCTAATATCGGAAGTACCGTTTAATCTAAAAACAGGCACCAGACCTTTGGCCTTGCTTTGTTTAATCGCCAATAGAATATCTTTTACCAATAAGGCCATAAACGCATCACGGTCATTATAGAATAATTGAGTTTTACGGATACGAGCCTGCTGAATGGTATTGGTATTCTCACCTCGCTTGAACATACCGCCACGACCAGCCGTATTCAAACAAGCAGATAAACAACCTGCTGTCGCCTTAGGACAGGTATTATGACCAGATAATGAACCTGGTGCTAAATGGAGAATGTAGGTATTGTAGCCTTGGCTCATACCTTTCAAAGTCTTAGGATTACCTACTGATAACAAATGCATAAAATCTCACTTTTCAAAAATTACAATCGAAATTAACCAACAAAAAACCATTATACAGGCATTGGAATAGACCACAATCAATATGGCATATTCCAATAACTATGATTGGCCGATAAAACAAAAAGTGTTGTATCGGTACAACATCAAGATAGGTAATAATGATAATATAATGCCATCATTACCAAATTGAATATAAAAAACACGGATACAAAACAAAACAATAATCCGATAATATTATAGAATAACCTCATAATGGCGCCTCCATAATCTCTTTTTCAGATAATAATGCTACCGTGACTGGATTATCTCTCCATCTAAATGATAATGGAGTATCCAATGCTACCGTATATAAAAACTCATTACCATAATGCCTACTGGTTAATACTTTACCGATAATGGCATTATTACCATACATACCGATTACCCTACTATTATCTTTAATCATAATACTCCTTCAAAAATAGATTTAGCTTCTGATAATGATAATACGCTGGTTTCAAATTCCGTATAATCATCATTAAAACTACAAAAATCAAGCATTTCCTGATAATTGGTAAATACGATAATATCAAAATCACCTTTTTCCCAATGCCTTACTGCGCAAAATGCATCTTCACCTTTAATCATAATATCTCCTTAATGACCACAAGCAATTAAAAAACGGTCAATATCAAAAGCACTATTATCTGCTCTAAATTGAATAGCTAAATCCGAACATAATTGATAATTGGCTTTATTCTCGGATAATACCTTTGCTACTGTAATATAATGCTTTTTACTCATATAATCTCCTAATTAAACTCTTTTACCCATTCAAAACGGGTAGATAATGGTACCCATAACAACCTACGCTTATTCTCTGGTAATTCTAATGGATATTGTAATAATAACCAATCAGGATTATCTGAAAATGCTACTTTACTGCTATATCTTACTAGGCGGACGATACGATTATTCCATTTTGCTACTAATAATGTCATAATATCCTCCTGTAAATAACTAAAAATAATAACCTTTATTACTTTTGGTAATATAGTCGCTATATTGTCGCTGGATAGGTGCTCAGTTTAAGTCTTAGTTAGAATACCAGATTATCCTAGTGCGTCCTAGATAATCCTGAGAGATATTCCGAGCCACTTTCAGCTAATAATATTACTAATAACCTCTATTAACCGCTGTGGAATAAAGGTTATTATAATACTACTGGATTAAGCAGTTAATTTTGCTTGTAATTTGGCAAGCTTCTCAGCAGCAGCTTTAATCTGCGCTTCGATTTTCATTTTCTTTTCTTGCTCTTTTTGCTTACTAGATAATGCTTTAATACGCTTATTGGTAATAATGTCATCCTTAATCATTTCACGGATGGATTTTACTAAAGCACGCTTATCCTTAATAGATAATGAAGAAACGGTGTCGATAAATGTAGTCATATTGTTTTCCTTTAATATAATGGTATAGTTAATAATACTGCTTGATTATAGTGATACTTTATGATAAGATACTACTGATAATGCTTTAACCGATTTTCTTGGCTTTCTGGTGATAATATGACCACCATTATTAAGATAATCGAGAATATCCTGCTGGATTTGAATATCGGCTTTTAGCTTCGCATTTTGCTCTGGTTTAGCGTATATCTTACCAGTAAAGCGCTTAGCGATAATATTACATTCAGCCAGCTCGGATATCTCATTATTCACAGCAGCTTTTTTGGCAGCATTATCACGGCGCTTAATGGACTTAATATCCTGATTAACGCATGATAATAACTGCTTCAGCTCGGTAATACTCATATTAGATAATGCTTGATAATCCATAATAATCCTAAGTTAATAAAATTTTGAATATTGTGGAAAAGCGTTGTAAGAAAACAACAGCAATTCCGCAAAATTTTCACCACTCTTGGAGTATACACGAACCACGGAAAATGTAAAGCGTTATTTTTGAGTGCGCTAAGCTATTGAATTTATTGCGGATAATACTCGACCGGACTGCTGGAGTATTATTGAGTGCGCTATGGAACGCTTAGAAAATGATTGCGTAACGTGTTGATATTATTGAAAAAAAAGTGACGTGCGTTCCTGGTCAACGTGAAAAAGAGGTAACTAATTTTCTTGGCCAGGAACCAGAGGAATCGAAAATTTTTCCGAGGAGGTTCTTAGAGTTCCAGAAATTTTTCCCGGTGGCCTACTGTGGAAAACTCCTCTTCGGAATAATTCAGGAATTTCTCTCGTTTAAAGGTATCACATACTCGCTTATAATGGTTTCTTTGTTTAACCATCTTGCGGTATTCTTTTAAAAGATCCTCGTAGTCCTTTTCGAGTTTCTCTAGTTTGGTAGGATAATCATCTACAATGCGTTCTGTTTTCATTCTACATTATTCCAATATATTATTAGAAGTATTATATACACTATCTGATTCATACCAGTAATGTTCTATGGCTCTCTTAGCCGTTTCGGAACTAATATACATTCCTAAGCTTTTACTGTCTGTGATACCAGGATAGACAACACACGAATACTTACTGGTTTGACCGGTACCTGTAATAGTGGTTTCACCGATAATTCTACCAGTCTGGTCGACATAGTAAAATAGGTGAGGCAATCCACCATTCATCCAGTTTCTTTCAATTCTCATAATGTTTTTTGAGTAATAATAAGGTTCTTAAATTCGTTACCATAATAGTCGTAGCAAGTCCACAGATTGGCTGAGGAATCCTTTTGAGGCTTACAATAGACCAAATCCTCGGCCGCATTGATAAGATGTGGGCCAAACGCTCCGGAAGCGCTGGCAAAAGCCAGTAGACCGAGAGCGGTTAGGATCGTTAGTGTCGCTCGTTTCGCAAGTTTCGTCATGCTTGAATTTTTCCTGTTACTACGACTTGTTTGGTGATATCTTTGGACCGGACATAATCGGCAGCCTTTTCCAAAGATTTGAATTCTTGTTTGACATTAATGTGCCAACCGGTAGCACCAATCTTTTCGTTTTCGGTAGCAGTGTACCATTCGTCTTTTTCAAACGGCCAAGACTTTTTTACTTTCCATTCTACTTCGTAATGTGATTTACCATTACCATCCGATACGATTGATATTCTATATTCTTTCATTTCAATTTCCAATCAATTCCCATAAGTTTATATAATGCTCTTCTGTATAGAGCAGGTTTCTTTTTTACAATAATTGTGGTTTGTTCTACATCTAGTTCTAATCTACCGGTGATCACGGATACCCATGCAGCACCGTCAGAGTTAAGAGTTAGTCCAGAACCGGTACTAAAGGTTGCACCAGAACCATTGGAGAAATATAGACCCTTATTCTCTCTAGAATCACAACCTTCAGTATTCAAATCTAATGGTAACTGTTCGGTGAGCGGCCAGAAAAACTTAATCTCCTGTTGCCTAGGATCCCAATTCTTCCATGCGTCTCCTGGCCAAGTAGGATATTCAGCAGGAAATTCTGTTGCTCCAATAGAACCCATTATTTTTTCTTCCGTTTCTTCTTTTCTTCTTGGCGGATGGCTTCGTAGTTTGTAATAATCCAAGAATTGGATGTTTGTGACCACTTGGCGGAAACTTGCACCATGTCATCTATCGTATTGGCTTTTTGCAAGTCATTCATCAACTCTTGACGCTTCTCTGCTTCTAATCTATCTTCGGTAGTAAAGGTTGTCATAACCACTCCTTAGAGGTTTTCTAGATGTTCATCACCTTTTAGAATATTTAAAAATTCTTCTTTAAGTGCTTCTGGATCATGTGCTAGACCACGCCATTCGGTAACTTTGCCATCACCTTTCCATTTTTTACCAGACCACTCCATTTTGTGTGGGAAAGGCCACGCATCGGTCTTTACTTCATAAACACCTTTGTATTGTGGTTTGAAACCAGAATTAAACCAATCGGTCATTACAAAATGTTGTTCAACTTCGGCATGACCTTCTTCACCATCATCTTCTTGCCAATCTTCATGGTCATCTTCCGCTTCACGGTCTTGCATTTGTTCAGAGATGGAGAACATCTCATCAATATCAGTAGGAATTTCATCCTGAACTTGTGATGAGTCCATATCAGAATAATCGTAGTAATCATCAGAACCAAACTCATACTTGCCACAGAAAGCCATACCACACTCGTCATAGTAGGCGGTGGTGTCATAACCATTTTCAAACAGGTAATCATAGAGAGCAGTAGGAGGACCCCATGCGGTATCAAAATTGACTCGGATATTATTATCGTCTAGGCGTTCAAAGTCATAAATTGAGGCATCCCATTTGGTGCCCCAATTGTTCACATTCCATTCATACCAATTTTCTTTTTGGTCATCAGGACATGGACATAACATTTGAAAAAGCGCAACATCGTCTTTTGGCTTATTCAATTCATTTTCAATGGCATCAATCTTTTCTTTATCACCGTGGTTGATTGTGGCCACGTTTGAACACCAATTAGGCATAATATATCTCCATATAAAAAAATGTTGCTTCACAACATAAACTAAGTATAAATACTAATATCGTAAACACTAATACAAATGGTGTTTAATTTTAAATCTCAAAAGGACAAAAAATGAAATTCATTCAATTACTAATTAAAGTTTTAAATTTTCTAAGAACCAGTTCACAGTTAGAATATTACATCAAATCAAAGAATCCACAGACACATGAAGAATTGGATCGTTTGGTTCGTGATTTCTATAATATGCGTAGCCTGTAATGGAATTTGAAGTATTCTTTACTCTAGTTACGATTCTGTTCTAATTCTTTAATTCTCGATTCCAGAACAGAAGCCGCCGTATTGAAATGACCTGTGCCTTCTTGGTGCGGGTCAAATAAACTCAATAGATGTTCCCGTTCTTTCTTTAGAACTGCGGTATAAATCTCATCATAGGTCGCATTAAGCGTCATCGTATACTCCTACAATATCATCTTGTTTAATGATAAACAAATCTTCACCATCATGTTTGATTTTTTTGGCTAGATTCCAATTTGGTAGGACAGTTTCGCCTACTACAACATCGGTCACATCGGGACCAATTTCTAAAACTAAACCTTTATTGACTTGAGTTACATCGGATTTTAGAATAATACCGGATTCGGTGGTTAGGTCTTTTTCTAATAATTTCAATAATACGCTATTCTTTATAGGCTTTAACATTGATATATCTTTCACTAGTATTCATACATTTATCAAGAATTTCTCTAGGCGCATCTTCAGTCACCTCATTACAATCATAACGGATTATATAAGGTTTGTCAAACATTTTATGGTAATCATCGTTACCCATAAGTGAATATACCACAAATAGTAACAGAATCATACCGGTAATTTTTAGGGCTTCCATTTTATTGTGGCAACTGTGATTTGAAATGGTTAATTAATTCATCTAATAAATTTCTGGCCATAGAACCATTTTGGGTCCACATCTTAATTGTATGTAGGCGGGCAATGAGTTCTCTAATATCCATTATTTAAAAATACTCGACCAAGTTTCTAATTTAATTTTTTTGGCTTCCATTGCTTGTAACATAGCATCTTCTTCAATTACTCCTTGGTCAATTAAAATACCAATCATACAAAGTAACTGTCCGACTTCCAATTCTAAACACTCTTTAGTAGATGCCGAATCTTCGGTTGGATAACAAGAATCAAAACCAAACCTCATAATTTTAGAAACTGCTTGAATCACTTCAGCGCATTCTTCTTGCGTTATGATTAAAGTTTCTCTAATTTTTTCATTCATTTTCTTCATTCACAAATTTGATTACCGGCATGAAATCGGCCACTATCTTCATGGCTTCTTTCATACTCGGTGCAATCACTTTACATTTATATAATCCATCTTTCATACTTAAATCAAAAGGCAATGGTTTACCCGTAAAAACAAATGCTTCATCCACATAACATTTAACTTCCCAAGCTTTTGCATCTTTGCATCTTTCAAATAGAGCATCAGCAATCTTTTTTGGATTGAAATCATCCGCTTCAATGTATTCCATATTATTCACTCAATAAAGTTGGTTTATTTCCTTTGTCAGTATAACCTGCGGCAAAAGCAGTAGCTTCGGCTTCAGTCATAAACACTTTACTGAAAGATGCTGGTGCATCCGCTGTGCCATAATTTACTTTCCAGAAACCATCGCCTTCATAAATTACGGCCATAATTTTACCTGCTTCACCAACAAAAGTTGCTACATCTTTCATGATATTAGTCCTATAAAACGATTTAATACTACACGGTTACTCAAACGGTTACCAGCAAATTTACTAAATGCTGAAACCAAACCACGGGTTGTGGCATTCTCTTTTACTTCAAAAGATACATCATCATCAGTATCTAGGCCTTCACTACGCAACAAATAGTATTCATCGAAACCGGCATTTGTAACAATCATTGATTTGTTTTTACGAAATTCAGATTTCATTTTATCAAAAATATAAGCATTACTATTTGGAAAGAAGTTATATAGTTCACGGCTTAAATTGCGACTAGACAATACATAGAAACCAACAATATTACAATTAGTTCTCGCCTTCAATGTCTTTATATATGATGCGGTCAAATCACGGCCTTGAGCACGGTCGACAATTTCTTGATATTTGCTAATTGGATCACGAATCACAAATTTACGAGGTGTTCTCCAATCATCAGAATTGTAATCAATTTCTCCGTTACTTGTGCCACTTGTTTTATTGCCGGATCTATTGGTATAGAACACTTCACGATTACTATGTCCTTCACCATCAGTCAAGAATACAGTATTCACAATTTGTAGTTTGTATTGTTTCTGAAATTCAGGAACAATCTTCATGGCTGAAATAACGGCTTCATTCAGAGGTGTACCGCCTTTTTGGAACCAGTTTGGTTTCCAGCCATAACGATAGATGGACATTTGAACAAGAGCAGAACAGGCATAAGTGAATTCTGCCGCCGTCATTTTGCTCGACAATAAATTCAACAATTTGAAACTGTGTAATTCAATATCACCTTCTTTAAATTCTTGGCGATATGGGTCATCATATTCAGCACTAAAGGCATACACATCGTAAGGAATGTTTACTTTCTTACAGAACATTACTAGATTGATTAATTGTTTTATAGTATTTTCCATGTGGTCAGACATAGAACCTGACCAATCAAGGAACATAACAAGACCGTGAGATTTAGCACCAGGAACTACTGTCATCTTTTTGAAGATGTCATCAGTCAATTGGTAAGCATAAATCTTACTCATATTCAAATCGCCAGTTTTGGCAATCGATGCACGTTTCAATTGGTCGGCATTTTTACGCAATTCAAATTCTTTGGCAAGATAACCAACAACTTTTTTGGAATCATTACGCAGCTTCATGAATCGTTTCATGTCAGTACCAGTAAAGTCATCTGCACGGTATCTCAAAGCATCAATAGCTGCATTGCGATAACGTTTCCACAATGCCTTATGACCAACAATTGCTTTACTCAAATCGATGTCAGGAATATTGCCGTAATAATGTGTAATTCCTTCTTGGGAAAATAACTTACTTTCATTTTTACGATATGCTTCATCCGTAAATGATTTAGTTTCTTCATCAATAGCGTTGGGTTGTGTACCGCCACCAGTAACAGTTTTTTCGGAATTCAATTCGTCATCGGTTTCTTCTTCATCTTCACCGGATTCCGCATCACTCTTAGATTTACGTTTTTCAGTTTCATCGTCCCAATCTTCAGAATCATCATAACCATCAGATTCAAAGCCTTCATAATCACCATCTTCATCTTCTTCAAATTCTTCAGGTTGATTTTTTTTACGCTCTTCGGCTTCTTCTTTCATGTATTTGCAAACGAGGCGAGCAACCTCCATCACATCATCATAGGTCTCGGTTCCTTCAATCAAGCGAACAAGAGATTGCTCATAGTCGGTAAATTTGATACCTTGTGCCGCACCACCTTTAGTGTAAAGGTTAACACGGTCAATAAAGTTCAAATCATTCAAATCAGTACCATTAGTACCAAAGAAATCTTTATCAATGAGTTCACGATACGCACGAACAAAGCTGGAACGAATACCAGGATATTTGTTTTTGACTTTTCTTTCAATACGAACATCTTCCAATACATTCATTACAGAAGATGGAATTTTTTCTTCGTGAGCTTTAATCAAACCATCGAGGGGAGTATAGAGTGCGTGGCCAACTTCATGACCCATGAACAAGTCATAAAGATAACCAGAAATATTTTTATCTAATACAGGTACCGTCAATACACGGTTTTTGACATCGAATGACGCAGTTTGCACATTGCGTTGTTCAACAATAAGGTTTTCTGTTGCCATAAGTTTGGCAAGAAGTGATTTTGATTGAATAAGTTCCATATAATCTCCGAGTTAATAGAAACATTTTACTATATTTAACGCTTACCGGCAAGTCTTTTTTTATTTGTGTTGTACCTGGACAACACTTTGCGATATTGACGGATCATAGGTAGAATGGTATTGTAATCCAAACCGAATCTGACTACCAATTCTGACTTTTTACTGGTACTCATATATGCTTGAACCTCATCTTTAATAACATTCTCACCATAACCCATTCTTTTTAATTCTTTAACCATTTTGGAATATTGCATACGATAATTTTTGTAGAAACCGTAATTCATTTCTTCCATTTCACTTTTATAAGATTCATTCATATAATATAGAGCATGAGCAATTTCATGGTCAATTACATTCATGTCACCTTTTTTACCACCAATGATATAGAATGGTTCTGATAAATCTAATTTCTTTTCAATCTCATTAATTAGTGCCAATTCCCATTTTGTTTTATCCCACATTTCTTTTTGGGCCCATTCCATAAAAACATTTCCTGGAATGTTAAAACCTGCCCAAAAATTGAAATAATTAATTTGGCCATCGTCTTTCATAAAGAAATCAATGAAATCCACAAATGAGGTGTAATTTCTATTCAGTTGTGGTTGACCTTCATAGTATTCTTCGACACGGCAGAAGGCTAATGCTAAATCTTTTTGAGTATTGAACTCTAAAAGTAAGCAATTTTTAATAGGTTTGCTCGATTTAAACATTTTATTGATAATATTCTTTCATTTTTTGATAACTTGATTGGTCTTTTTCAAATCCGGACAGAGCAGCCCACTTGCGAGTGACAATATCCAATCGTTTCCACGCAGGAATTTCTTCGTCATCTACTTTGGCATCGAGCCAAATATAATAAGATGCATCATTCATGTTTTTTTCCTTCAAAATTATCAAAAAATTTGTAATGAATTGCTGAAGCAAGCTCTTCGGCAAGCTTCGGATTGAAATTTACGAGAAAATGTGCTACATCATCAACAGGCACATGACGTAAATTGAACATGATTTCATCAATTCCTCTTAAAATTGCAGTTTCTTCGTGTCGTGCTAACATTTTTCACCTTACATATCATAAAAATGGTCAATTACTACAAAATTTTGATTATTTGCTTTTGCTTTTCCAATAGACTCAAGCCATTTCAACTCTTTTTGTAAATCTTTTTCACTCAAATCAGTCAAATATTCAAAATATTCATCAAATTCATTCATCTGCGCATACTCGCTATATCTTTTGCTTCATTATCTGTAAAAATTGGCACAGCATTTGATTTGTGCATCGTGCCAATGCCTTTAATTTTTTCTCCTGTATAAGAATTTCCGAACTTTTTAACACAAGCGATAAAACCTGTATCTAAGGACGCAACTTTTGGAGTTTCTCTGTGATAAGTAGCCATTTTATTAATTGGCAAACTTGTTTTGGTAACTGGAGAATGGGAATACCGTTTTGAAGATAATTGATTAATAGCAGCCAACCACTCTGTTTTACGCTCTTGCTGAGCTTTAGTCAATTTCTTTGGTTTAGATTTTGGAATGTAACCGTATATCATAATCAAGAATTCTCCATGTGAAGAACCTATTATAATACAGTTAGAGCTGGATGTCAAGCGGATCTGTTGTATGGAAACAACAATACCTTTTTATCAAAGGCGGACATACCTACTTATAAGAAAAAATCAGATATTTCTATTTTCTTCTGGTAAACTTGAATCTTCAATCTGACTTAATACTTCTTCAACATCACGATTTTTCATTTTTTTGATTTCAGAATGCTCATTGCGGTGTTTCCGTTTTGGCATATAACTGTAATCTTCATTATAATCTTGGTTCTTGCGGAACTTACCCACAAATTTAGTCACTTCTATCTCCTATTTCATCGTTTCAAAATTAATGCCTTTGATTTTGGTCTCTGGCATATTATGCATATCTTCTGGTGATATGTAAGTGATATCAGCATTAGGATAACAAATCTTTGCTATTTTAAGTAATTGACAAACTGTGCCATCCGAATCATTGAATGTCATAACTTCATCAACAAATTTTAAACTTTTAACGATTTCTCTACGAGTTTCATAATTTTGAACAAAACCACCTTGTGACCATGCCATATACCAATCAGAATGAACGCCAACAATTAACCAATCACCTTTATGGTGACACTTTTTAATGTAGAGTAATTCTTCAGCAGTTAATGGATCAAATGTACCAGTTATTATTATTATTCTATCTCTTGGTCGCATTATGGTAATAAGTGTGGAAATGCCTCTTTAACAAATTTATAATCTAAACCTTTAACGCCTTGGTCCTTACTAAAAATACCAATAATTACTTCCGCCTCACGTGGTTCTAAAGATTCCAAAAATTGAATGAGCAACTCATTTCGTTTTTTAGGATTCAATTTATCACCCATTCCGTCACCTTTACGGAACAAATATAATTTACGAATTTCTGTTGATAATTGTGTAGTTGCTAAACCAGGTAAATTAGAAGTTGGTATCTTATAATTCTCTGGCATTTCAGTAACCCACCATTGATAATCTGGATGATAAGTTAATTGCAACACATCAACTAGTGTTTGAGAAAGATTCTTCTCAATAACAGCCATTCTCTCTTTTTTATTTTTTGCTAATTCAAAATCATCAAATATTTCATAAATGTTTCTCATCAGAATTCCTCTATCACTTCCATTAAGTTCTTTAGTTTATGCTCAATAAAATAATTTAGCAATTTACCTTTAGCGGGCTTTGTTTCTTCATAGGTATTTATAATTTTAGTTTTGATGTCCTCGGGAATAAAAGAAAGGTCAATAAGTGTAGCATTACGAATAAAGTTCGCCTTGATGGTTTCCTCTTGTTCCAGGTAACTTTCCGCTAATAGTTTATCTAACACCTTTTGTGTGATAGGTTTCTGTCTTAGGTCACGGACAAAACAATCGCCAGGAGAGAATACATTAGGAATACCATCACCTTTATCACCACGGATAATCTTCTCTTTTAAATCCATAATTGGATTAGGAGATACGACATATTTCTTTTGTGATGGATTATATTGCTTAACATTATGATTCTGTTGTAACTGTAAAAAATCACCATCACTAGAAAGAATCAAAATCTTTTCATGTGGTGCATGGCGAGGTACCAATGTGCCAATGATATCATCTGCTTCGGCACCCTCAACATCTAATACCTTGTATGGGAAATTATCTTTAAGTTCTTGTTTGAATTTGGCAAGCATATCAAAGATTAAGTGCCAGTCTAAATCAGACTTATCACGGTTCTTTTTACGGTTTGCTTTATAGAATGGAAAATATTCTTTGCGCCAGTATTTACGGTTATCACAACATAACACCACTTCACCGTATTCTGCTTTAAAATTCTTTACATGATTACGAATGATATTTAATACCATGTGACGGATTAAATGTTCATCCAACTTACCTTTTTGATTAGCAATTTGTGCCATCAGGCCGGCAAGCAATACCTGATTTAAGTCAACGAGAATCATACCAAACTTTCAATAGTTTCAAAATTCTATTATAACACTATTCTTTTAGTTTGTCAAATATTCGTTGTATGAATCCGCCAGAAGTTGTTGTTTTTTTGACAACCATACCGAACCAGTTCTGTGGTATTAAATTGGAGATATATTCGTAGGGGTCCACAAATACTGCTTCAAATCGGTCAACGTCATATAACTTATCGTTTTTGGCATCATCTTTAAATAATACCACTTCATAAGTATGACCCATCTCACTACCACCTAATGGTTCACCTGGATTTTTAAAGAGATTGCCTTCGATATGAATTTGACCTTCTTTATCGCCTGGTAGAAAAAAGATTGCGTCATAAGGACCGTCAGGATCGTCCTTGAGTTTTTTGAGAAAGTCTAGCATTATATTCCTTGATGTGTGATTTTCTCACTCTTACCATAATCCAATTGTTGTAGTATTCATCTGTTTCCATAACACAACGGATGAATTGCTCTTTTGCTTCGAGATAACCACATTCGCCTTTGGACCGGCAAAGATGTAAGATTTCACGGGTGAAATTTTCATGACCTAATGATAACACATCTTGTGCTAGTTCGGCACTACTTCCATAGTAAGTTTGCCAATCACTTGATGCTTTGTACCGTTTCTTTTTACCTTTGACTTGTTTGGTTTTGGTAGAATAAAAGAATTTCTTACCTATGTATTTTTTGTTATTCGTGGTATTTGTAATTAAATAAACGAATCCGTAATTATCACCAATCAAGTCTTCCGTAAAATCAGTATTATTGTATTGCCAAGTTATTCCCATTCCTCATCATCCAAATCGTCATCATCCTCTATATAGTCCTCGGATAATTCTTCGATTTGTTCGCCACAGAATGGGCAATGTTCTGGCAAGTCTTGCGATACTAGTTCTTCCATAAATGCTATGCTATAAGATGATTCACAACTTAAGCATTCTCCTGTTAATTGTTTTTGTGTCATTTGGAACCTTTAATGAGCCCAAACATCACCCCAATCTCCTGATAGAGAACCTTTTGCATAATCGGTTGCTCTGTTCTCAAAGAAGTTTGTGTGAGTTGGTGCGTTAATCATTTCTTCTACCCATGGTAGAGGATTTTTTTTCACTTTAAACTGACCTTTGAGTCCTAGAGAAATTAATCTACGGTCGGCAATATAACGAATATACTTCTTAACATCTTCTGCTGTTAAATCTTCCATTGGTCCCATTTGAAATGCTAGGTCAATGAATTTATCTTCTAATTCCACCATGCGCTCAGCAACAGTATATAAACGACCTTTAAGCTCATCATTCCAGATTTCACGATTTTCTTCAATGTAAGTTCTGAATAATTTAATCATATTTTCGGTATGCTGTGTTTCATCAACAATAGACCAAGTAACAATCTGTCCCATACCTTTCATTTTACCGTGGCGTGGGAAATTTAATAACATAATGAATGAACTGAATAGTTGCATACCTTCTGTAAATGCCGAGAATGTTGCAATATGAGTTGCTGTATTTTCTTTTGTTGTATTCTTAGAAGCAATGTCCATCACATAGTCGTGCTTCTCTTTCATCTCAGCATATTCCATAAACTCATTATATGTTGTTTCTGGTAAACCAAGAGTTTCAATCAAATGAGAATAAGCAGCAACGTGTAATGCTTCACGAGCAGCAAAGCCTAGTAACATCATACGAATTTCTGGTTGTGGAAAATAAGGAAGATAATTTTTTACATATCCGCCAGCCACATCGATATCGCCTTGTGTAAAGAAACGGAAGATGTGTGTGAGGAATTGTTTTTCTTCTTTTGTTAATTTCTTTTTCCAATCTTTAACATCTTCAAGCATCGGTACTTCTGAATGTAACCAATGAGATTGTTCATGTTTCAACCAAGCATCATATGCCCATGGATAGTTGAATGGTTTAAAATAACTACGTTCGTCTGCTAAATTTAATTCTGTTTTCTTAATCATTTTATCCTTCGCAAGCAATGCAATCGTTACCTTGAGCAATTTGTGTCATATCAATTTCTTTAATAATTTCACGTTGAATTTTCTTGGACACTTTATCTGCTTTACCTATTTTTTCTGAACGGCAATAGTATAGAGTTTTCAATCCTTTTTTCCATGCCATGAAATGAATAGCGTGGAGATATTTGATGTGTGCGTCTGGTCTAAAGAATAGATTTAATGATTGTGCTTGGTCAATATATTCTTGACGGTCAGCAGCAAGCTCAATAACCCATCTTTGGTCAATTTCCATGGATGTTTTAAATACATCTTTATCTTGTTCCGACATCCACTCTAAATGTTGAACTGAACCATCATTTGCAATAATGGAAGACCAAACATCATCATACCATTCTGCTGGCTTATCGTGAGATAATTTAATAATTAATTCATTCAACCAACGATTCTTGTTTAAGAAAGAACCCGAAAGAGTATCTTGCCTATAAGCGTTGGCACGATAAGGTTCAATAGAAGGAGAAGTATTCCCCATGATAATGGAAGAAGAAGCATTGGGAGCAATAGCCATAACATGACTAAACCTACGACCAG
>TBL_comb47_HYPODRAFT_10003160_pt1 | contig 19765 bp, 14 predicted proteins | sample TroBogypolimnion_40_FD_10682 | JGI IMG/M metagenome (IMG submission 10682) | reverse complement strand
ATAATCTCTGGACCGGAATGTACCTGGCTGCAGAGCTTTTCCGGTATAAAGTAACCGGTTCGGAAGATGCCAAAGAAAATGCCTATGAATCGTTTGAGGCCATGGAGCGGCTTTTTACCGTAACCAATATCCCCGGACTGTTCGCACGAAGCATTGAGCGCGATTACAAAACAGAAAATGCCAAGGATAAGGACTGGAAAAGAAAAGAACTTCTTTCAGGCAGTCCGGCCAGCTTGTGGCTTCCCGCTGCAGACCATCCGAACTGGTCGTGGCGTTCAACCGCCAGTAGTGATCAGACTGTCGGACAGATCTTTGCACTAACGTTGATCCTCGAGCTTTCTGATGATACCCAATGGAAAACAAGGGCGCTCAAATGTCTCGATAACCTGATGGGATATATTGTGAAAAACGACCTTTATATTATTGATGTCGATGGTGAGCCAACCATGTGGGGGAAATGGAATCCCTCATACGTCAATCAGTTCCCGAAAAACGTGGGCGACCGGAAGATAACCTCTTCGAATATCATCGCATTTTTGCAAACGGCATACCATTTTACGGGCAGGGAGATCTATAAAAACAAGGCGAATGAGTTAATGACCAAATACGGATATCTCGAAAACCTGATGCGTCCCTTTTCCCAAATTGGTCCAAGCGGTGCCGATGAGCTGAGTAAGGTGCTCTCAGAGGAGTGGAACCACTCGGACGATGAGATGTATTTTCTGGCCTATTGGGGACTCTATCCTTATGCCCTGACCGGTGACTTAAAAGTAAAATATCTTGAGGCCATCAGGGATCACTGGGAGATAGAAAGGCCCGAGAAAAATGCATTGTGGAATTTTACCTATGCCATGACAGGGGTGAAGGAGTTTGATCTCGATCCCGCTGTCGAATTTCTGAAAGATTATCCGATCGATCTGCGAAACTGGGCAATGCATAATTCACACCGAAAAGATATTGAACGACTTCCGGCCAATTTCAGGGGACAAACCACCAAAGAGCGGCTTCCCTTGTCGGAAATACCCATCTACAGGCATAACGGACAGTTTTTCACCCTTGATTCTGCCGGAGACGGATCATCACTGATTAGTGCCGGGGATACCTGGCTTTTACCCTACTGGATGGGAAGGTACCTTAGGGTCATCTCTGCCCCGGTAAAAGAATAGGATAATGCGACAATTTGACAATTCGACAATTAATAGATAATTCAGGCACTATGCGCTGCAAATTTGGAACCTTTTAAAAAGTAAAAGCATAATTCGGATCTTAAACTGTTTAAATTTCTCCATAGGAGATCGATATCCATAGAAAAGGATATTTCTTAAAACAAATTTCCCAAAGGGAATTAACCGGTTATCTGTTAATATCCTAACGTACAATGGTTTTTCCTTGCCTCGTTTTTCTATTGAAATTGATGCCCCACAGGCAAAAAAATGTTAATTGTAATTTTAAACAGTAGATAATGCCAAACGAAGGTATACAAAGTATCCTTATTAAGGATTAGAGCCTTGGTGTACCTTAGTGCCTTCGGTGCCTTGGTGGCAAAAATAGGTCATGTACGCAATTTCAGTAAAAAAATAATACAATGAGAAAGTCACTTCAACTACTTCTGATCTTCCTGATTTCAGGTATCATTTCGAATGCTCAGGAAAAATATGCCATCGGGATGTTTCATTTTAATTTTCAATATGTAGCCGGAGACTACCACATCGAATCTAAGATTATCAGAAATTCACTTTATCCTGTACTCCAATTCTTCGAAAAAAATCCCCAATTTAAATCCGATATTGAAATTCAAGGTTTTGGAATAGAGGATCTTGCCGAAGATCATCCCGAAGTATTGGCTTTGCTGAAAAAACTGGTGAATAAAGGTCAGATTGAACTTGTCGTGGCCCACTATTCCGATCAGTTTTTTATTGCATATCCTGCAATTGACCTGAAAAAATCGATCGAGTTGTCGGATCAGATTCTGGCAGACCATGGGATGAAACGATCCCGGGTATTTTTCGGACAGGAGATGCAGTGGTCTCCGGCTATGGCCAGCGTACTCAAAGATAAATATGACGTTGTAGTTACCAGCTCCGATCCTCATGGTTATTATCGGGCAAGAACGCTTCCGCTGGTGAATGTCTCCTATGGAAATGATCATATCTTAGGATTGATCGACGGAGGCCAAAAGAAATTAAATGGTCTGGATTGGGAGTCTGCTTTCCTCGACGATGGCGAGGAGTTCAATACACTCGATTATAACAGCGATTTTAATATTGTTCCGGCGCAGGAAAAGAAAAGTGTCGACAATTTTAAAAGGCTTCAGAAGGAAGGTTATAAGTTTGTAACCATCACGGATCTGGTTAAAAAAATAAAGGAATCGAAAGGCTACCAGATCCCTGAATATCCGTTTGTGCCGGAAGGAACCTGGAATATGGAGGTTTGCGGACCGTTTATGTGGATGGGAAGACAACGGACCGGCATTGAAAAGGATGGGCTTACACGGGCTTTGTCGTACGAGATGCGTGGTAAAATTCTCATGGCAGAACAATTGATCAACTATGCTGCAGCGAAAGGGTTGGATGTCACAAAACTTAAAAAACTGATCATGGAGGCTTGGAAACATTTGCTTTTATCCGAAGTTTCTGATTCCAGCGGCTGGTCGCCGTTATTGGTTGAGGTTCAATATACAGATAATGAGGTGGCGAATGCCGAGTTGGCCATCAGTGAACTTCTCAAAGCATTAAAAGCAATTTTACCGATGGATGATAAAAATTATCTTGTGGATACAAAAAGCGGAAAAATTGAACCGGCAAACGCCTCAAAATCTAACTTCGGGTCAGTTGCTGTACTCCCCATCACTTTTGCGGTAAGGGCAGAAAAGTCGATAAGCAGCATCAAGAAAATAAATGAAAATCTGTACAGTATAAATATCAAAGGTATGCGTCCTGCAGATGGTGCTGTGGAGATCTTATTTGATACCCCTGCCAGCGGACTCTGTTATTCGGCAGGATCGGGTGAAGAGCTGGCCGTTGAAATTCCGACGGACCTGAAAAATAATCCTGCATTTACCCTATCCAATGGATTTATCTACCTGAACAACGGCTTTAGCCTGGTAAAAGATTGCTCGTTGGAACATATTGCCGCAACCTGGAAAATGCTGGAACAAAAGCTGGTTTTCAGGGAAGAGCTCAATAAAAATAATCCGGAGATGAACATGCGCTTTTATCTTGTCAAAGGGGGTGTCAAAGAAGGACTTGATTTTGCCAACAAGCTGAACACCTGGCCTTCTTACAACGTCACCTTCTCAAAAAGTGGCATCAGCTATAGCAAGGTGATGCCGGAAAACATGTAGTGCATTAAAAATAAAGGTTATAAAATCAGGTATATAGAATTGATGCTTTTGAATTGTGTAAGATTCCCTGATTCTAAATAAGTTGTAGAATTTAAATCTGATACCTCCGGTATTTTTTAAACGATCGAATTGCTCTTTATTAATCAACTTAAATTTGTAATGATTTGTAAATGAATAAGATAAAATATTACGCAATAATTTTGGTGAGTGTTGGTTTTTTCGGGTCAGCCAACCTCTCCGCAAAGGATTTCAAGATAACTGATTTCGGGGCCAAATCCGATACTGCGTTTTTGAGTACAAAGGCTATCCAGGCAGCGATCGATGAGTGCAGCAGGAACAATGGCGGAAAGGTTGTTATTCCTTCGGGAGCTTACCTCTCCGGGACGATCTATTTCAAAAGCAATGTCACCCTCTCTCTTGAAAAGGGAGCTATACTATATGGAAGTACTCATTTAGTTGATTATCCGGTGAATCTTCCCGATTACACCTTTTTCAGAAGTGGAATTGTAAAACGTGCCTTGATTTATGCAGAGCATTGTTCGGATATCGCCATTGAAGGGGAGGGGACAATTAACGGACAAGGGGGGGCTTTTACCGGATCAAATCGTTCAAAAGACGATTCCTATTCGGTCAGACCCTACCTGATTTGGATGATTCAATGCAAGAATGTCCGGACCGAGGGGATTAAACTCCGGAATTCAGCGCTATGGATGCAGCACTACCTGGCTTGTGATCAGCTCTACATCCATAACATCGACGTGTTTAACCATTGCAATAAAAACAACGATATGATCGATGTGGATGGATGTCACGACGTGAGGATCTCAGATTGCATCGGAGACACTGATGATGATGGAATTACCCTTAAAAGCACATCAGGCAGGGGTAACGAAAATATTGTCATCACCAATTGTTTGCTGAGCAGTCACTGTAATGCCTTGAAAATGGGGACGGAGTCAAATTCAGGCTTTAAAAATATATCTGTTTCCAACCTCGTAATCAGCCCTTCCAAAGTGGCCGGTAAATCGATCGAAGGCAATCCCCGGGGACATACCGGGATAGCCCTGGAGGAGGTTGACGGTGGCATTCTGGATGGTGTAGTCATTTCGAATGTCCGTATTGACGGAGCTGCCTGCCCGATTTTTATCCGGTTGGGAAACAGAGGGCGCCCCTTTGATGAGGGTCATAAGATTGATCACGTTGGAGCGTTGCAAAATATTTCTATCAGTAATGTAATAGCTACAGGCGCACAGAAGGTCGGCTGTTCAATCACCGGAATTCCGGGCTATCCGGTCAGAAACATCAGTTTAAGCCATATCCGTATCGAATTTGAAGGGGGAGGAAAGGGTGATGATGTTAATAGGATAATTCCTGAAAAGGAGAAATCTTATCCTGAATACGATATATTTGGCCTCTTACCTTCCTATGGTTTCTACGTCCGTCATGCGGATAACATTTATTTTCTTGACGTTCAACTTGTTACGAAAAATGAAGATCTTAGGCCGGCCATCTGTCTCTCAGATGTCAGCAATGCAGGTTTTGATCAGCTCAGCTTAACCAGTTTCCCCGGGAATACTGCGGATATCTTCCTTGAAGCGTCAAAGAGGATCACCATTGGTGGCTGCCATATTAGGGGACATTCCAAAAGGCTGATTCATTTTGTGGGTGATGCCAACGCTGACATATCCCTTTATAACAACGATTTGACGAATATTGATTCGCTTTTAACTCCCGGCCAAAATAATGTAATCAGGTTAAAGGAATATGGGAACTAATAACGTCTGGTAAACATTAAACCATTTGGAAATGATTTAATGTTTACATACCAGGATTTATCAAATTTTGTTACCCTTTCTTGCGGGTATTTAAGCCAATAAGGGTATAAAGGGGGCAAAAACTGATAAGACTCGTTACAATGAAGATAACTGCAAAAATCAGTAAAACAATCGCGAGGGTTCCACTGATTACCTTAGTGAAATAAAGCGATGCAATAATAGCAACAACAATAATTCGAATCAACTTGTCCAAAGTACCCATGTTTTTTTTCATACTCAGAAGTTTTAAATTAATTAACTGAATAAAAAACAAACAACTACGCAAAAAAGTTTTGAAAAGAAGAGGCTGGATTTAATGTCCGGAATTTATTCGAATGATCTTCCATTTGCCGCTCTGTTTCACATGGGCCATTCCCTTGTAGCAACAGGCACCATGGTAGTTATTGGCCTCTTCGTAGATTGCAGGAACTACTTCATTCCCTTTTTTATCAATAAATCCAAACTTGTCTCCTGATTTGATTGCAGCAAATCCACCAATAAATTTCCAGGTATTGTCATACTTTGGCGAAATAATCTCTTTACCGTCCTGACTGACATACCCATACTTTCCGTTGAACTTTACCGCTGCCATTCCCTCATCGACAGAATAAGCCAAATCATATTTTGGTTCGATAATCACTTTCCCGTTTGCATCCTTATATCCGTATTTGTCATTGGTTGCCGAATAAAACGGGTTTACCTGAGCTTTCAGAATCATGCTAAACGATAGCAGAATAATCAAAAAAAATAGTTTCATTTTATGGTTTTCGTTTATTATATTTTTGTTGTAGAGACGCACCGCTGTGCGTCTCTACAAATCATTTTTCCATTCCAGGCAGATCCTCTGTTCTGACTCCCCATGTTTCAGAAGGCTTATCTCCCATATAGAGAACCAGTTCGCCGCCTTTCAGAATATCCGAGTGGCGGATAAAGGAACGGCTATACGGAATCCCGTTGAGGGTTGTTTTTTGGATGTATATTTTTTTCTTATTCAAATCCTTCGCCTTAATGACAAAGCGCGTTCCATTGGTGTTTGTAATCGTTGATTCGTCGGCCAGCGGAGTTCCAAAAACATACTCTCCACTTGCCGGATTGACCGGATAGAAGCCGATTGAACTCAGTACATACCATGCGCTCATCTGCCCGCAATCATCGTTTCCGCACAATCCATTTGGCTGATTGCTGTAGTATGTTGTAAGAATATGACTGACTTTCTCGGCCGTTTGCCAGGGTCTGCCTACATAGCTATAGAGGTAAGGGACATGGTGGCTGGGCTCGTTTGAGAATTCGGACAATCCGTAGAAGCCGTTGTTCTTTAATCCACTTTTACGACGATTTGGTGAATTGTAGAGCGAATCGAGTTTTTGGGCAAATTTTTCGGGACCACCCATGACCTTTATTAAACCATCAAAATCCTGAGGAACATACCAGGTGTAAATCCAGGCATTCCCTTCCTGAAAACCGATCGACTCTTTGGGATTGAACGGTAGCATCCACTCACCTTTTGAGTCTTTTGGCCTGACAAACCCAGTTGAGCTGTCGAAGACGTTTTTCCAGTATCCGCTTCTTTTCATGAATTCAGCATAGTCGGCCTGGTTATTCCTGGTTTTGGCAATCTGGGCAATACACCAATCGTCAAAGGCATACTCTACCGTTTTTGTCACTCCGCGCTGCCTTGGATCAAGATCATCCGGGACATATCCGTATTGGCGATAGAAATCAGACTCACGGATATCCTGATTGGCGGTGGTTTTCATCGCCTCATAAGCCAGATTATAATCAAAACCCTTTATCCCCTTTAAGATGGCATCTGCAATGATCGGAACAGCATGATATCCCGGCATCACATTGGCCTCATTGAAATATAATTCCCACGAAGGGAGGAGTCCATGCTGTTTGTAAAACTCAAGAAATGAATTAATTATGGCGGGCTGACGGTCAGTCTGGGTTAGTGTAAATAGTGGAGCTGCTGCACGATAGGTATCCCAAAGTGAATTCAGGGTATAGATATTTTTACCGCTGTAGACTTTTTTATCAGCCCCGGTATAGTTGCCCAATGCATCGTCAAATCGGAAAGGGGCAAAATAGCAGTGATAGGCTGCTGTGTAAAAGGTTTCCTTGAATGCCCGGTCGGCAGAGGTCACCTTGATCTTGTTCAGCTCTGCTTCCCATGCATCTCCGGCACTTTTTTTGACAGCATCAAAATTCCAGCCATTAATCTCTTTTAATCCTGCCAATGCCCCGTCGATACTGGCCGAACTGATCGATACTTTTACTAAAAGCTGGTCTCCTGCCCGTGTTGCAGGGAATGACAATGTAGAGCTTATTTTTACTGCTCTGGCCTCCTGTTTCGAGTTAACCCTGACACTATCTGCAAATATGGCGATATCCTCAATGGATTTATTTGTTTGGGCAGCGAAATAAACACACCTTTCTCCCACAAACCCTATAGATCTGCGAAATCCAACAATCGTATGGTTGTCGATTTTTTTAAAATAACACTCCAATGGCAGATCGCCATTGTGACCTACATGTGCCTCGGTGCCGTTACCTTCCCCTAAATCAAGTTTAATGGAAGCTTTTTTACTTTCCGGGAAAGTGTAACGATGAATTCCGCAATGAACGGTTGCTGAAAGCTCTGCCCGAATATTTAATGTCTTAAGTAGGACAGAGTAATAACCTGGATTGGCGGTCTCATCCTGATGGGAAAATTCGCTGGTAACTGTTTTTGGAGAAGGTTCACTGTTGATTTCCGGAAATAGGGTAATATCACACAAATCTTCGGCACCTGTTCCGCTGTAGTGGGTATGGCTGAACCCGCGGATGGTTTTACTGGGATAGTAATAGCCACTGCACCAGTTATATCCATGTTCTCCGTTATCCGGACTCAGCTGTACCATTCCGAACGGGACCAATGCGCCCGGGAAAGTGTGTCCATCCTCGTCTGTTCCAATAAATGGGTTGACAAATTGGGTCAGTCGGTCCAAAGGATCTTGTTTAAAGCCTGGGAGCATGATAAAGGAGAATAAGATAACTGCAAATTCCTTTACTCTTATTTTAGGATGGTAATGCATTGACCGATCATATAAATTAATACCGAATTACTAGAAACTGAAACTGACGCAAATATAGGAATAGGAATTTATTTTGCTGTTCTGCCAATGACTTTCCGGGAATAATTAATTGGCGGATTTAGTAAATCAGAGATATATTATCAACCCAGAATTTCGATTCCGGAGATCCTATAAAATCAATTCCCTGATAACTCGAATTAAAGTACATGACCAGATGAGTGGGAATCTGATCACCTTTACCCCAGTTTTTTTCTACCAGCTCAACCATCGCACCTTTTGAATTTTTCACGTACATTGGACCAACAGAAGGGATAAGTCCCATTATTTGAGGATTATAGGCAGGATCATTGCGGATATCCCCATACAGGACCGGAAAGATTGCTCCGTTGACCCATTGATCTCCGGTATCCTTGAAAAAAGTACGTATTCCCCCTATTCGTGTGGCGAATACGCTTCCATCAGCCTCCTCCCATCTCTTCTGAAGTATAAAACAGAATTCGGCCTTGTCTTCACCGGAAACTGAAATCCCATGTTTATCTGTGTTAATCCGGTTTTTCCCCGGTGAACATTTGTAATCAAACCGGACCGCCCTGGGAAGTTTTGTGAAAGGGATTCCATGATTCATCTTCTTTATCGGCGATCCGATACTTCGAACGGGTTCAATGAATTCGCCAAGAATAATGGCACCGGTAACAAGCACATTTATTGATATTCCGAGAACATGAATTCTCCTTATCCTGGTTTCCAACCGGCTGCAATAGCCTCCGTTTCTTACCTCCGGGAAAACGCAGGGACATGCAATATCAACCCCTAATTTTGCTTGCAGATTAGAGGTTCCCCAGGGAGACAGAACCTTTGGCTCCGAAATTGAATCGTAATGAATGTATTGTCCAATCTGATATAGCTTTACCGTCTCACCTCCAATTAGATATGATTCCTTAACCAAGCGGAAATACCAATTGTCAAGATTTGAGAAAATTATCTGACCTGAATTATCGGTAAATCTGTTTTGTGGAATACCCTGCTCAGGCAAAATGGTCAGAGTAAAGAGAATCAGGAAGATCCATTTATTGTGTCCCATTTCTAATTTCCTCTTTTTGAATAAAATCCAAGGCAAGATTATTGAATTTATCATACTTTTCAATGCTGCTTACATGACCGCAATTTTGTAAAATAACCAATTGAATGGATTCGTGAATAGTGCAGTACCGAAGGCAATCCTTCAGAAAGACATGATCCTCATTCCCTGATATAAGTAGTACTGAATCAGAGATAAACGACTCTAAAAACAACTCATCCATCCGGTGTTTAATTTCATCGAGAATTCCCAGCCAGGATCGGTATTCATTTCTGGCAATGAGTTTGGAACCCTCAATAAACATGCGCCTTGATTCCTTATGATTACTGTAAGGCATTATAAAATAAGCCACTACAGTATAAAGTAAGTGATTGTTGATGTATGGGGATAGCAATTTACCCAGTTTGAAAATTAAGTATATACTTGTCTTTATTCTGAGTACTGCACCGGTCATTACAATCGATTTAAATCTCTCGGGTTGTGAGCTTTCCATAATACGTATTAGCGATGCACCAAAAGAACATCCAATGAAGTTTGATTTTTGGATATGATGATGATCCATTAACCGGAAGACATCTTCTGATATTAAGTCAAGCGAATATTTGGAGTTTTCGGGTTCGGCTAACCCTTGTGATAAGCCATGCCCTCTTAAATCGGGCATCAAAATATTAAAATGGGCTTTAAATGCTTTAAGTTGCCTATGAAAAGTTGTGGAATTACCTCCGATGCCATGAATGAAAATAAGCCATTCTTTATCATTCGAATTAAAATAAAGGCGGTGAGAGAGAATTTTTTTCATTGGAAACAGGATAAAAAAAAGAGTAATTTAACAATAAAGGTACATAAATCAATTGTATATACATTGTATAATTTATGTTTAAAATGGATTCAAAACATTTTTTTTTGAAATAATTCTTATACATTGCAACCTGAATTAAGAATTTAAAATTTTATATAATCTCCTGATTTTGTATGATTTATAATTCCAAACACAATTATTTACCGCCAAAAATGTTTTTTGCTCGAAATTATTCCCATAAATACCTCGCAATTACAGCGCTATTTTTCATCCTGACTTTTTTTATCCGACCTGTTTACGGTCAGTATACCCAGACTGTGCGCGGAAAGGTTACCGACAAGGTTACCTCTTCACCACTGCCCGGAGCTTATATTATTTTGAATAACAAGTCCCTGAACATTGGTACGGTTGCCGATTCAAATGGAGAGTTCACCTTAAAAAAGGTTCCGGTCGGAAGGAACAGTTTTACCTTTACACTCCTTGGGTACGAACCTGTTTTGATTAAAGACATCGTGGTTAGTTCAGGCAAAGAACTCTCTCTTCCCGTTGAAATGGTTGAGAATGTCGAACAACTTGAGCAGGTAGTTGTGAGGGCGTACAGGAAAGGCGAAGTGATCAATAAAATGGCGAGTGTAAGTTCGCAGTCATTTTCGGTTGAAGAGACCGAGCATTTCGCCGGCAGCTGGTCTGACCCTGCCCGGATGGCTACCAATTTTGCCGGAGTCGCTTCCGGAAATGATACGCGGAATGATATTGTTATCCGTGGCAATTCACCCAATGGGTTATTATGGCGGTTAGAGGGGGTTGACATCCCGAATCCAAATCATTTTGCTGTACAAGGTTCGACGGGTGGGCCAGTATGTATGCTGAACAGCAATTTGTTGACCCGTTCTGATTTTTTCACCGGGGCATTTCCTGCACAATATGGAAATGCGGTTGCCGGCGTTTTCGATCTGAACATGAGAAATGGAAACAATGAGAAGCATGAATTCATTATTCAAACCGGATTAAATGGTTATGAAGTGGGGGTTGAGGGGCCATTTTCAAAAAAATACAAAGGTTCGTATATGATTAATGGAAGGTATTCATTCCTCGATCTGCTACAGAAAATGGGGTTCAATATTGTCGGGGGAGCCGTGCCCACTTATTCCGATTTGAATTTCAAAATCTTTCTTCCGACCAATAAAGCGGGAATTATATCCATTTTTGGTCTTGGCGGAATCGATAAAATAAATGCTACCGCGGATAAAAGTACCGATCAGTTTAATCCGGTTGCCAATTCAGACCTGGTAAACAAAACCCTGACCGGTGTTGTCGGAATCAGTCATGAAATAGTATTGGGTGAAAAATCGAAATTGCGGACAACCTTTGCCATATCAGCACAAAAAACTCATATCGTGGTCGATTCCATCATGCCCGATGATAGCAGGGAGTTGTATTATGCTTCAGACTTTATTGAAAAGCAAATAGCCCTATCAACACATTATACGCATAAGATCAACTCTAAAAATACCGTTTCGTTCGGATTATCATTAAAAAATAAGGGGATTACCCAATCTGACAGCGCTAAATCTGAAGGGCGATATTTGCAGCTGATTAACCTGAAAGATGAACGTTTTCAATTATTGCAGGGATTTGCTGAATGGAAACACCGGGTGAACGCAAAGTTAGATTTTTATACCGGTGTTCATTCGCAGTTTTTATTCTTAAACGGGACAAAAACAGTTGAACCACGCTTAGGTCTTAGTCTAAAATATACCAATAATCAAACAATTAATCTGGGATATGGAATTCATGCCCAAACACAATCATTACCCGTGTATTTTTCGCAAAGTACCAATGAAAGCAGGACACAATACTGGAAAAGTTGCGAAAATCTTGATTTTACCAAGGCTCAACATTTTGTATTAGGCTACAACAATAAATTTGCTTCAAACTGGAATCTGAAACTGGAAACCTACTACCAGGAGTTGTGGAATATTCCGATTGAAAAAGTGCCATCGAGTTTCTCTGTAATTAACCTGGGTGCCACCTATTATAATGGGACGCAGGACAAAGTTGATCTTATCAATAAGGGACTTGGGAAAAACTATGGGATCGAAATGACCCTGGAAAAGTATCTGAACAGGAACTGGTATTTTTTTATGACCACATCGCTGTTCAAATCGCTTTACAAGCCAAGTGACGGAAAATGGAGAGAGACCGTTTTCTCTACAGGGTTTGTCAATAATGCTTTGTTAGGATTCGAATTCCCGGTGAGCAAGCGTTTATCACTCGATTTTAATCTGCGATCTGTCTGGAGTGGAGGACTTCGCCAGAAATTCATAGACAAAGCAGCCTCTATGGCCACCGGAATAATTGTATACGATGACGATAAAATTTATTCAAACCAGACAAAAAATTATGCGAAACTCGATTACAAAATGACACTTCGGCATAATTTCGCCCATACTACCATGGAATTCGCCATTGATATTGCCAATCTGACCGACCAGCGAAATATATTCTCGCAATCATTCAGTCCCAAAACAGGGCAGGATACCTTCACCTATCAGCAGGGTTTTTTACCTACAGCCCTGATTAGAGTAACCTTTTAATTATCGTTAGTCTGGGTATTGTCGTGTCTGGCAAAGACCGACATAAACCTTCCCGGAACGGGGGTTTCGTAACGAACTTCGCTTCCGGTTATAGGATGAATAAAGGCCAGCACCCTTGCATGGAGACAAGTACGTCCGATTAAATTGGTCTTGGCACCGTATTTCTTATCGCCGACTACCGGGTGTCCCAACTCTTTCATATGCACCCTGATCTGGTTTTTGCGCCCGGTTTCCAGCTTCACTTCCACCAGGGTAATTGCATCGCCGCGACGTAGTACCTTATAATGGGTGATTGCCTCATCCCCTTCGCCCGGAACTTTGGTTGAATACATAATCAGTGCCTTGTTTTCCTTTAAGAATGAGCGGATTGTCCCTGTGTCCTCATTTACTACCCCCTCAACAACTGCAACATAAGTCCGCTCAATTACGGCCTCATGCCATGCGCGCTGCATGATGGACTGGACCTCTTCCGATTTTGCAAACATCATAATACCCGATGTGTCGCGGTCGAGACGGTGAACAACAAAGATACGGTTATTCGGATCCTCACGCTTTACGTGGCCGCTAAGGATGCTGTAAGTGGTCAGCAACTTCTCTTTTGCTGTGGCGATTGAAAGCATTCCGGCTTCCTTCTCAATAACAATGATATATGGATCTTCAAACAGAATCCGTAAACCCTTATACCTGATCTCTTCGGGAATCTTTCCAAAGGTAATGGTCACCTTCTGACCTTTGAGGACTGGATAATCAAACTGTGTAATCGTATGATTTTCTACCGAGACCTGCCGGTGTGCCAATAAGGCCTTGACCGTTGTTCTGCTTTTACCCTTAAGCTGATCGATTAAAAATTTCAGCAGCTCGGAGTTCACATTCACCTCTATCTGAATTTGTTTGGGTGCTCCCTTTTCCTGGCTGGAAGGTTTCTGTTCCATATACTTTTAATTATACCGTTGTCTTTATCCCTTAAATTTAATACGGAGGATATAAAGGGCAAAAATACAAAAAAATGGGGTGCTAAAGAATAGAGTTTACGGCCTCCCGGATGAAGGCGCGTTATACACGGAATTACGCTATTGTGACGATTAATTCATTGGAAATCTGATTTTAAGCCAAAAACCAGGAAGCTGATTGCTAATGCTGAACTGGGGATTGCCTGAGTTGGTCTTTTTGTTCGCCGGCTATTCCTGCTCCATAAACCTTTTCCAGTAAAAATGAATCGACTTTTTCAGTATAGGTAAAATCATTTAAACTCAGCATTTGTAAGTATTCTTTGACTATCTGTGTACTTTTATTATCGGGATTTTTTTCCATGAACGATTCAAAGGAGATTTTTAAGCTGTCGTTCAGATGGTTGTTTTCCTGATCGAATGCCCTGAAATTGTCGGTCCCTGCAAGAAAGGCACCAAGGTAATATGCGTATTTTTCCTTTGCAAGACGGATTGAGATAAAGCCGGGATTCCGCCGGATGAATTCATCCCATTTTAATATGCGTGAGATTAATGAATCAGAGGGGTTGACCATCTTCCTTCCTCCTGAAAAGATGGATTCCTGCTCGCTTGCTTCAATGGCCAGATATTCACGACAGGCACACGAGATAAAGGGTCCGAAATTTTGCAACAGATATCTGATTTCCGGGTTCAGATAAAATGAGCCCTCCGATGAACCAAGAAGCATTCCCCTGGCCGCAAACATCGCCTTCAGTGATTTGACCATTTCGGGAGATGGGGAATTTTCGAGCTGGTGATTTGCTTGTACGTTGTTTTCAAAGTAAATTTCAGCCAGATGATTCCGGAATTCCTGATAAAAGAAAAGCATTGAGTCGCGTGAAAGGGAGTCTGCAGTGCAATTTTTGAAAAGTGAAACAGCAGATTCGAGCGATCCTAAATCAACAGGATCAAGCCGTTCTAACCAATGGTGGTATTGAATGGCATTAGTCAGCTTCAGGTGTGACAGGATCACCTGATCGGGGAATGAGTCATCCGGCTTTGCGCTGCGGATAGGTTCGCCTGGTTGACGATTGATTCCGCATGATGTTATAAGACTAATAATGAGTAATATAGCTACGCATCGAATCGCCATTGAATTTGTTTTATTCAAAGATTTATTCACACAAAGACGCAAAGTTTTATTTCTTTGCGTCTTTGCGTGCAATATATTTTCGGATTATAACCGAGCCTTTATAGCTGCTGTCTCCTTTTCGAATCCGGGCTTTTCTAGCAGGGCAAACATATTTTTCTTATACGCTTCGACTCCGGGTTGATCAAATGGATTGACATCAAGCAGATAACCGCTTATTCCACAGGCTATCTCGAAAAAGTAGATCAATTGTCCGAGATAATATTCGTTTAATTGCGGAATATTGATCCGGATATTGGGAACGCCTCCGTCGACATGGGCAATACTTGTACCCAATTCTGCCATTTTATTGATATAGTCTACCCTTTTACCAGCGAGAAAATTCAGTTTATCGAGATCTGCCTTATCTTGAGGAACCAGCACTTCATTATTCACGTTTTCAACAGAGAGGACGGTTTCAAATAAAATGCGTTCTCCTTCCTGAATATATTGCCCCATGGAATGAAGGTCGCTCGAAAAATCGACACTTGCCGGAAAGATTCCTTTAAGCTCTTTTCCTTCACTTTCACCGTAAAGCTGTTTCCACCACTCTGCAAAGAAGTGAAGCTTAGGATTGTAGTTCACCATGATTTCCACCTTTTTTCCGCTTTTGTAAAGCGCATTCCGGGCTGCCGCATATTGAGCGGCCATATTTTCCTCGAAAGGTACATCTGCCCCGCAGGCAACTTCCATCGATTTTGCACCGTTTACCAATTCGCGGACATTGAATCCTGCAATGGCAATTGCAATCAGCCCCACGGGAGTTAATACGGAGTAACGGCCACCTACATCATCGGGAATCACAAATGTTTTATACCCTTCTTCCTTAGCCAGTGTTTTGAGGGCTCCGCGCTCACTGTCGGTGATTGCGATTATCCTTTTTCGTGCTTCATCAACACCGTATCGGTCCTCCAGGTCTTGTTTCAGCAACCGAAAAGCCAAAGCCGGTTCTGTTGTGGTCCCCGATTTGGAGATGATGGCGCAAGCCCACTCTTTGTTGTCAAGTAGGTCCCGCAACTCAAACAGATAATCCTCGCTGATGTTTTGTCCGGCAAAAAGGACCAAAGGAGCTTCAAAACTCCCTTTTATTTGTGCAAACGAGTCAGAAAGGGCATCGATTACGGCCTTACTTCCCAAATAGGAACCGCCGATTCCTATAACCACGAATACTTCAAGATGTTTAGACTGAAGTTTTAATGCTACTTTTTCAATTTCCTCCAGGTGTGATTCCGCAATGGAGGAGGGAAGGTCTACCCATCCCAGGAAATCATTCCCTTTTCCTGTTTTATCGCGGAGTGCAATATTTTGTTGTTCAGCAGCTTTTTTGTAGGCTACAATCTCCTCAGAGGTGACGAAATCGTATACTTTTTCAAGATGTAATGAAATATTTTCCATAAAAAAAAATTAACGCAAATGTTCTGTCAATAACCGGATCTCAATAGCCGGAGAAATATTTTCGTAAATAATATTATATACCGAATCGGTGATTGGCATATTAATATGATACTGTAAATTAAGTTCTTTAATGCACTTAGTGGCATAATAACCTTCGGCGATCATGTCCATTTCGAGCATGGCAGAGCGGACCGTATAACCTTTGCCGATCATCGTGCCAAAGGCCCGATTTCGCGAAAAGTGGGAATATCCAGTAACGAGCAAATCGCCCAGATAGGCTGATGATTTGATGTCGCGTGTAATCGGATGAACAGTATCGACGAATCGCTTAATCTCCTGTATGGCATTGGACATAAGTACGGCCTGGAAATTGTCGCCATAGCGCAGACTATGAGAGATGCCGGCCGCAATAGCCATAATATTCTTTAGCACCGCCGAATACTCTGTTCCCCAAATATCATCCGAAATATGTGTACGAATTGAGGGACTCTCCAGAAGCATGGCAAATTGGCGGGCCCGCCTTACATCAGGGCTTGCAATAGTTAGATAGGATAACAAGTCACGTGCGACTTCTTCTGCATGACAAGGTCCGGCGATAACCCCGAACTGATCAAAGGGAACATCGTAAAATTCGTGAAAGAACTCACCAACAACGAGGTTTTCATCAGGAATTATCCCTTTAATCGCGGAAATCACATACCTGTCGCCAATGTTGACAGTCAGATGACTCAGTGTATCCTTTAGAAAGGCAGAAGGGGTAACGAAGACCAGGATATCTGAATCTTCAACAATTTTATTAATATCTGTATAGAAGTTGATTCTCGACATCTCGAACTCTACAGACCGCAGGTAATTTGGATTATGCCGGAATTTTTTGAAGAGTTCTATATTCTCCTCTTTGCGGATAAACCAATTTAGTTCGGGCAGGTTATAAATCAGAATCTTGGCTAGTGCTGTGGCCCAACTTCCGCTTCCTATTATTGCAACCCGGCTTTTTTCGTTAATTTCAGTCATTTTCCCGACGTATTAATTTAACCAGTTTGACACATCGTTTGCTGGAGGATTAGGCAATCCCAGTTGATTTTTTTTGTTAAACCCGCATAAATCGTTGAACAATTTAGCCGGCTTTACCTCTTTCAGCTGGGATACTTTTTTATATCCCATCTTCATCAGAACCTCCACCCATTCGGGGGGAATCCCAAGCTCCAGATATTTTTCTGCCGGATCTTCCTCGGCCCTTTTTTCAGGCTTCATCTGAGGGAAAAAGAGGACATCCTGAATCGATGCGGAATTGGTCAGAAGCATTGCCAGTCTGTCAATTCCAATCCCCATCCCTGAAGTGGGGGGCATCCCGTATTCGAGTGCACGGACAAAATCCATGTCAATAAACATCGCTTCATTATCCCCTTTTTCGGATAACCGAAGCTGATCCTGGAAGCGCCCAAGCTGGTCGATAGGATCGTTTAATTCGGAATAGGCGTTGCAAAGTTCTTTCCCGTTCACCATCAGCTCAAACCTTTCGGTGAGCTCCGGATTATCACGGTGCCTTTTGCAAAGTGGAGACATCTCAATGGGGTAATCGGTGATAAATGTGGGTTGAATATAGTGCCCTTCACATTTTTCTCCAAAGATTTCGTCGATAAGCTTCCCTTTTCCCATCGTGTTGTCGTATTCGACGCCCACTTTCCGGCAAACTTCGCGTAACCCATTTTCATCCATTCCCGAAATATCGTAACCGGTATGTTCCCTGATCGATTCAAACATCGTGATCCGTTTAAAAGGACGTTTAAAATCAATCTCTTTGTCCCCAACAGGAACAGAAGTCTTGCCATGTAACGCTATTGTGATCCGCTCAATCATCTCTTCTGTGAAATCCATCATCCAGTTGTAATCTTTGTAGGCTACATAGATTTCCATTACGGTGAATTCAGGATTATGGGTGCGGTCCATTCCTTCATTACGGAAGTCTTTTGAAAATTCATAGACCCCCTCGAATCCACCAACAATCAATCGTTTTAAATACAATTCATTGGCCACCCTAAGGTAGAGTGGCATATTGAGAGCATTGTGATGAGTAATAAACGGCCGCGCACTTGCACCTCCTGGAATTGGCTGCAAGACAGGTGTTTCAACCTCCAGATAACCTCGCTCATTGAAAAATTCACGCATCTGATTAATGATTTTGGTCCGCTTCAGGAACGTTTCCCTGACATGAGGATTAACAATCAGATCGAGGTAGCGCTGACGGTAACGCTGCTCGGGATCGGTAAAAGCATCAAAGGTCTTGCCATCTTTCTCTTTTACAACAGGCAATGGTCTGATAGACTTACTGAGCAGAATAAATTCCCTGACATGAATAGTGGTCTCACCCATCTGAGTGACAAATACATAACCCATCACTCCAATGATATCGCCGATATCGAGTAGTTTTTTAAACACCTCATTATAAAGTGTTTTATCCTCTCCAGGACAAATTTCATCGCGGCTGATATAGATCTGAATCCGGCCTGTTTCGTCCTGAAGTTCTCCGAATGATACTTTGCCCATGATACGCTGTGACATCAATCTTCCTGCAAAAACTACCTCCTGAAGATTGGGCAGATCAGGATTAAAAGTGGTCAGTATATTATTGGCAGTTGTGTTGGTTTTAAATTCATTGGCCGGATAAGGATTAATCCCCAGGTCTCGCAGTTTTTGCAATGAACCTCGTCGGATCAATTCCTGCTCGCTTAAATCTATATTGCTCATTTTAAATGTTTACCTTCAATTATTCCAAAATTACGGCAAAGGTACAAAAAGTTATCCTTTTGGGAATGGCTACTTTTTAGTATATTTGAGGAAAATATTCAGAGCGGAAGCCCCAATTAAGAAGTTTGTATGCAAAAATCGTGGAGAATAAAGAAACCTGCTGATAATAATGACCTTAAGCACTTATCTGCAGCGTTGGATATAGATATTGCCATTGCCAACTTACTTATTCAGCGGGGAATAAAAACATATTCGGAGGCCCGATCCTTTTTTCGTCCCAAATTATCAGATCTTCACGATCCCTTTCTGATGAAAGATATGGACAAAGCCGTGGCCCGTATCCAAAAGGCAATCGACAACAACGAGAAGGTGATGGTTTATGGCGATTACGACGTAGACGGCACAACTTCCGTGGCACTGATGTATTCATTTCTAAGCACCAGACTCAAAAATATCGACTACTATATCCCGGATCGCTACATGGAAGGGTATGGGATATCCCGGATAAGTATAGACTATGCCTCCCAAAATAATTTCTCGTTGGTGATTGTTCTGGATTGCGGCATTAAAGCAATTGATAAAATAGCCTATGCCAAAGAGTTAGGAATTGATTTCATCATCTGTGATCATCACAATCCCGATGAAATTATCCCGGATGCGATCGCCGTTCTGGATCCAAAACAACCTGACTGCAATTACCCTTATAAAGAACTTTCGGGGTGTGGCGTAGGATTCAAACTTATCCAGGCCTTTTGCATCGCCCAGGGAATTCCGGAAGAAGTAGCAATGGAATATCTTGATT
>TBL_comb47_HYPODRAFT_10003159_pt1 | contig 19765 bp, 11 predicted proteins | sample TroBogypolimnion_40_FD_10682 | JGI IMG/M metagenome (IMG submission 10682) | reverse complement strand
TTTTGAAACTGGATCCGATTTTGCGCCATGTCAGACTCCTACCAATGGGAGGTTATCCTGCATGGCAACCATACAACACGCATATGACAGATTATGTCGCAAGCTGAAGCTCGACGCTAATCAGGAACTTTTTTCCAGGGGAAGTTTTGAACCACTCAGCTGGCGGGCGATGCGGCTGTTACGCCGTTCCTCGCATTCCCTCTGCGCCATCTCAAATAGATAAGCCTCATACTCCCAGTTGTCTCTTCGTGCATTGATCGCCTCGTCCTGGTAGCAGCGCCTGATGGTCGGTAGATGAAGCTCGGTAAGGCACCGGTTCAAGCGACCGGCTTTTTCACCATCACATTGCATACGCCACCTCCTCGTGAGACAAGAGACTGTCGTAACAGGAAAGATCCACCGGGATAATGTTCACTTCGGTAGCTGGTGTGAGGACCTGTTGTGCGCGCACGATTTCTGCCACGGCATCGGCCGTGACCGGATGGCGGCCGCAGAGTTCTGCAAGAGCCGCCGTCACCGCTGTTTCGCTCTCCCTGGCTGCCATTGCCAGTATTTTTAGATACTCCTTAGCTGCCTGCTGCCGCGTATGGTGTTCTTTCAACTCATCATAGGCGAGCCGAAACAGGCTGCCGGGGAACATCTCTTCCCGGTAACGGTAGTTCTCGAAGGCACCCGGCTTTCGCTCCAGTTGGTCGATGACGTGCCGATAATTAATGAGGTAGCGGTTCTTCCCACGCAAGCGAGGCAGCGTGTCCACGCGTTTTTGCGCGTAGTAGAGATCCAGGTGCTCGGCATGGAGGTGAGCCTGCACGGTTTCTCCGATCAATCGACTTTCCACCGAATAGGTATTGTTGCTGACCCGGATGGTGCTACTGCCGCTAACTGTCATGGAAAGACGTGTGCAGCTTTCAAGATGACGATCCGGCAGACGATTTAAGAAACGCTGCTCTTCCAAGAATCGCTCCCGGCGGCCGCTGTTTAACCTGGCAAAGAGCTTTCGGAGGAACTGCTGGTACTCTCCGCGGCTGGCAAAATCAAAGCTGCCTCGCAGCAGCAGAGCCTGATGCACCGCTCTCTTGAACCTGTGGTTGCGCTGCTCCACGTCTCCGTTCTCGTTGGGACTTGCGGCCTGACTCTTACGCCCGGTGAGCCCGTAGTGCTTGAGCAGGGCCTGATAGCGCTGCGTGAATTCCTCAGCGTGCAGTGCGTTGTGCACTGCCGCCGTCAACCGGTCTGTCTGGTGGGCCTGTGGCGCGCCACCCAGTTCCCACAATGCGGCCTGCAACCCTTCGCTGAGGCTTTCGAAGCTTTCGGAGAAGCAGATGCTGCCGGTTTCCCAGTTTGAGTAGGTGAGTACGAAATGATAGATCAGGTGATCGAATGGCTGATGGGAGATGGTAATACCCAGCTTCCCCATGTGCGTGTAGTCGGACTGGGCCAGTTCGCCGGGGCGGTGCAATTGAGGGAAGAATGTCTCTTTGGAAGGGCCTTCCAAAGCTCGCCAGCGTTTGACTCGACGTTGAAGGGTCCGGAGTTGGCCGTCGGAAAATCTGCCTGGGAAGCGGATCTGTAGATCTTCGAAAAGCGTCTTTGCTTCGAGCCCGAGGCTCGCAGCAAGCATTTCGCGCAGCTCGGCCCATGCCTGTTCGAAGGGATCTGCTCGGGTTCGCCAGGTGCGCTCTTGCCGGAGCTCACTTGGAAGTTTGCCCGCGTGGACGTATTTGCGGGCGGTTTTTTCATCCATGCCGGTTTTGTCGGCGGCGACGACACATGTGATTTCTGTTTGCATCAGCTTGAATAACCTCCTTACCTGTTGATCAGTGACCATCTGCCCTCCTTTCTGGAGTGATGGCAGGCAGTCTACAATTCCCTGAGATTTCGGGAATTATAATTGTCGTCAGGCGGGAGTTTTAATTGTCGCTGATCACCAGGTCAAGGATTCGGCGCCAAGACGTTTCAATGGGCTCTAAATGATTCTTATATTGCCAAAGATTGGATTTTGAATTTTCTGCTTGCTTATACGCCCAGTAGGCAATGTTCTCAGTTGCGCCTAAATTGTGAAGGATACCACAAGTATCAAATTCTGAAGATAGGTAAGAGCCGAGATTTTTGTTACGAGCTTGCCAATGTTCAAGGTGAGGAGGAGCAGCAAGAAAATCACGCTTGTTTTGATTGCACGTTTTATGGGCAAGGACGAAGTTATGTCCTAAATCCACCGGATACCGAGCCCACGGGACAAAATGGTCTATTTCACCGGCCTCTCCCAAATGGCCTTGACAATAAAAGCAGGTACCTGACTGGACATCGCGCAACAGGTTCCTCAAGCCAGCTTGTTTTTCGCGTTCAGCGCCAAAAAGGTGGTCAAACAAATCTGCCCCACCTAAGATGTTCCTATTTATCCGTCGGATATAGTTCGCCCAGGCACCCTGAACAAGATTCCGAATCATGTCATAAAATCGACGCAAATTGAACACAACACCAGGAAGAAGGTGAATCTTACACCCTGAGCCGATTTGCGTGTAAAGGACCTGCAGATGAGACCCTCCGACCAATTGCAATTTCCAAAGTGGCATATTGGCGATGGTCCTCGCAACATCCTTAACTAGTGTGTGCCACAGCACTGTCTGACGTTTGGCCACAGGAATTGAGCCGTTGAAGGCAACGTGCAATTCAGAGATGCGGCTAAGAATGACCGGTTGATTGCCGGTGCTGTGTTTTAGCGATAACAGTCCAGAGGTGTCGTCACCATGCACGAACGGTACGGCTTGGCGCCAGTAGTACTCAATGAAAGTCTCGGCAATATCATAAGTGGTCAGGCATGTTGCGTCACCACTATCGTCTCCGTATTTCACAGCGTAATCAGCCAAAGAGAGGATCAGGGCGAATTTATACGTCGCAACAAAAGAACCTTCTTCAAGGATTCTCTGCATGTTCGAGAGAAACACCAGCTGTTCTTCAGCAGTTGGAATCGCCATGATTGCCTCTCAGCAAATAGTGGACATGGGTAAGGGCATGTCATCGTCCTCTAATAATATCCTTGCGAGATCATCGGCACACTTGGCTAGGAGTCCATCCTTTTTTGCACGGGACACACCCGTAAAAATGTTCTCCACTCCGTGGCCCACTCTGGAATTGTCGCAATGCCATTTCGGTACCGCAATCGGGACAATTACTTTTATCCGGCAATTCTTTTTCGTTGACCAAAGTAGCGGTCTTAGTAGTAGGTGCCTCGCCACTGGTAGGTTCATCTAACGGCCTGGTACCTTTGCATTGCGGATAACAGATGCAACCCCAGAATTCCTTGCCAGCGTTGATCCCGTGACGTGCGACTCGTTTTGTCATTGTAGCAGTGCATTGAGGACAAATGGGAGACTTTGAGGTGGCGGCCGGACCATTCGGATCGTTCCTCACCTTGGTTTCTTGTGCCTCCCGAGCCCTATCAGGACCTGGGGCAACACGAGTCAGTATGGGCTGCTGAGCCATATCTATCAAGCCGCGAAGCTTCCGACCATCCATGAGTTCCAGGTTAAGTCCCTGGACAAACGCCTTGGCTTCGTTAGTGAACTCGCCAGAAGTAACGAAGTAGCCACCAGTAGCACCTCGCGACGCCATCACTCCGTAAAACTCTCGAACAGGCTGAACCCCGACCTTATACGCTTTCCACTGTTTACATTGCACAAAGTAGAGTTCTCCCTTTTGGCGAAGGACTAAATCAATACCGCCGTCGGGTCCATTGCCACCTTCCCGTGTCACATGAAAGCCTTTCCTCCGATAATACTCGCTAACCAGCCGTTCAAAATCGCTCCAACCCATTCCGTTTAGGGCATCGACTCCGGAACGCTTCGCTACATTGCTATAGATCTTTTTCTGTTTCCCAAGATTGATCGCTGATATCAAAGCGCCCAGACTGAAGGCAAAGGCAAAAACGTATTGGCCAAACATAGCCAATGTCGTGTAGAGCCCCCTTACCGCGAAAGCGCCCATTTGTCCGGGTCCGGTCACTGGAAGCGGTGGACGGGATGCTATCACATGAAGAATCAGATACGACAAAAGTGCCAGCGTCACTCCAGCCCACCAAGGCAATTTACTGGCAATGATAATTACATCTTCTATCGGGCTTGTCTTTTGGCGAGACATAGTGCTCCTTAGGCGGGTCAAATCCTGACACCCAGGTTCGGGCAACCGGTTTTGCGATGCTATAATGAATACGATCTGGTTGATAGGTATACAAACTCTGAACCGTCAAGGCAACCATAAAAAGGCATTAACAATAAAATAGGTTGCCTATTGCACCCTCTCCCTCTCTGATAAGTCAGAAGCAATTCCCCAGAGCCTCGACCACCCTGGAGTTCGCTCACCGCGCGGCCAAGGGTGAACGATTTTCCCGGGGAAACGTACCAATCAATAATTGTCTTGTTGAAATGGTTACGTTAATGTAATGATTATGGGCCCCAATGGAAGCAACCAAGATGCGGGAGTTCTCATCCGAATTACGGGTTCGCTGTCGCAAGTCTCGAAATACACTCCGCGGTGAATCGACTTAGGAGAGGTACTTGACCAGCTCAGAATTTGCAGCAAAATGTCTGCTCATTGACCTTGAGACCGACACTAAAAACAATATTCATCATATCGGAGCACTTTTCGGCGGGAAGCGGTTTGAACGCAGCGGGCGCTTCGATCTGGTAAAATCCCTGTTAGAGCTTGACGCTTTTGCCGCTGATGCCGAATATGTCCTCGGGCACAATCTTCTGGGACACGATCTACTCGTACTGGAATCACTGGCGCCCAAGCTGAGGCTGCTTCAAAAGCCCGTCGTCGACACACTCTATCTCTCCCCTCTTGCCTTCCCTGAGAATCCCTACCATCGCCTCGTCAAAGGCTATAAGCTGGTCCGCGATTCGATAAATGACCCCGTGGCCGATGCGCGTATAGCCGCCGCCGTGTTCAGTGATCAGTGGGACAGTTTTGCAGCCTCCAGGCAGGCTGAGCCCGATCTTATTGCGTTTTATCGCTATTGTTTCTCTGAAAACAGTGGCGGCCCGCTGCGCGGCGACGGTTTAAAAGCTGTTTTTGAGGCATTAGGGGCCGCTCCCATCTCCGAGAACGAAGCCTTCACCGTCCTTGTCAATTGCGTGCAGGGAAGTGCGTGCGAAAGCGCCCTCCCTATGGTGTCCTTCAAGTATCTGCTGGACCCGGAAAAGCGCCCGACTCTTGCCTATTGCCTGGCCTGGTTACGGGTTGCCGGGCACAACTCTGTCATTCCACCATGGGTGCGGCATCGCTTCCCCGACGTCATCCCGATCCTTCAAGAATTGCGGGACCTTCCGTGTGACAAACCATCTTGCGGCTATTGTCAGGCAACCCACAATCCGGAGAAACAGCTGCAACGCTACTTCGGCTATCCTGCCTATCGCGCCACTCCGGCAAGCGCCGACGGGAAAAGCCTGCAGTTGGAGATCGTCCGCTCCGGCATGGCGGACCGGCCGCAACTCGCCATTCTCCCGACTGGCGGAGGGAAATCCCTCTGTTTCCAGATCCCAGCCTTGACCCGAAATTTCAGACGTGGAACTCTCACCATCGTCATTTCTCCGCTGCAGGCGCTCATGAAGGACCAGGTTGACGGCCTGGCAGCGAAGACCGGCACCATGTTCGCCGCGGCCATCTACGGGATGCTTACGCCTCCAGAGCGCGGCGAGGTGCTGGAGAGGGTTCGCCTGGGGGACATCGCACTGCTCTATGTTTCGCCGGAGCAGCTGCGCAATAAATCCCTTGCCGACGCCATCTGCCAGAGAGAAATCGGCTGCTGGGTATTCGACGAAGCGCATTGCCTGTCGAAATGGGGACACGACTTCCGTCCCGATTACCTCTACGCAGCCCGCTTTATCCGCGAGTTTGCCCAAAGACAGCAGACCCCAATCCCCCCGGTCGCCTGTTTTACTGCTACCGCCAAGCGCGATGTGATGGAAGAGATCGTTGACCATTTCCGCAGAGAACTGGGACAGGAGTTGGAGGTCTTCGAGGGCGGGGTGGAACGCCGCAACCTTTTCTTCGAGGTCCAGCTGATAAACGGGGTGCAAAAGTACGACCGCATCCACTCGATCCTCGCGGAACGACTACCACGGCCGGAGCTGGGGTCGGCTGTCATTTACGCGGCTAAAAGAAAGGAGACTGAGGAGACCAGGGATTTCCTGATCAAGAAGGGGTGGCAGGTGGAGGCCTTCCATGCTGGCATGGAGGTTCCTGAAAAACGACGGATCCAGGATTCCTTCATCAGCGGCGGGACACAAATCATCTGCGCTACAAACGCCTTCGGGATGGGAATAGACAAGGACAATGTCCGACTGGTGATCCACGTGAACATTCCCGGCTCGCTGGAGAACTACCTGCAGGAGGCTGGCCGTGCCGGTCGTGATACCAGGGATGCGGAATGCATTCTCCTTTTCGATGAGCAGGATATCGAAACCCAGTTCCAGATGGGAGCTAGGTCGGAGCTGACACAGCACGACATCGGCCAGATTCTTCGGGGGGTGCGCCGTGCCAAACGCAACAAGAACAACGAGATCGTCATTACCACGGGGGAACTGCTGCGGGACGAGCAGGTGGAGACGGGATTCGGCCGCGAGGATCAGCAGGCGGACACCAAGGTGAAGACTGCCGTCGCCTGGTTGGAGCGGGCGGGCTTCGTCGAGCGCAACCAGAACAACACTAGGGTGTTCCAGGGACAGCCCCTGGTCCGGAGCATGGAAGAAGCAGAGCAGAAAATGGCCCCCTTGAACCTCAACGAGTTCCAGCGGAAACGTTGGCTTTCCGTGCTGCACGCCCTGTTCAACGCCCGCAATGATGAAGGGATGAGCGCCGATGAGCTGGCGGAACTTCCCGGTTTTAGAGCTCCCAAGGGTTCCCCAGCCTCAAGTCCGTCCATTGCCGGCGGAAGTCAGGAAGTACTGCGGGTTCTTCACGAAATGACCGAGGCCGGTCTACTAAAGCAAGGGGTGCTCCTGAACGCCTTTATCCGCTACAAGGTCGCGGACCATTCTCGCCTGCGCTTAGACAGGATCTGCAAGTTGGAAAGGGCGATGCTCAAGCTGCTCCAGGAGACCGAACCGGATGCCGACGGATGGCTCGATCTTTCCCTGCGGCGGCTGAACCAGCGCCTCTCTGATGATGGGCACGAAAGCCTTCCGGACCTTTTGCTGAACCTGCTTAAGAGCCTTGCCCTGGACGGCAAAGGGATGGCAGGAAATCGCGGCAGCCTGGAATTGCGCTACCTCGAACGGGACCAATACCGCTTCAAGCTGAACCGGGACTGGATTCCGCTTCTGGCCACTGCCGAGCGCAGGCGAAACGTTGCGGGGGTGGCGCTGGACGTTCTCTATGGGAAGATTCCGGACAACACCGCCGCAGGTGCAGAACTGCTGGTCAATTTTGCACTCGACGACATTTCTGCGGCCCTGCGGGCAGACCTGCTGCTCTCGGGCCAAGTGAAAGATGCGCCGGCCGCCATTGAGCGTGCCCTCATGTTTCTTCACGAGCAGCAGGTCATCATCCTGCAGCAGGGGCTCGCCGTCTTCCGGCAGGCCATGACGATACGGATCACTGCCGGGGATAACAAGCGCAAATATTCCCGAGGCGACTACAGCCCTTTGGAGCAGCACTACAAGGAGCGCGTCTTCCAGATCCACGTGATGAACGAGTACGCACGCCTCGGCCTGGAGAAGGTCAAGCAGGCCCTCGATCTTGTTGTCGCCTATTTCACCCTAGACCGGGGCAGTTTCGTCCAGCGCTACTTTTCCGGCCGTAAGGAGATCGTGGAACGGGCGACCAGCCAGGCCTCGTACCATCGTATCGTCGACAATCTGGCGAATCCGGTGCAAATCTCCATCGTGGCGGCGCAATCTGACGAGAACATGCTTGTGCTGGCCGGCCCGGGATCGGGCAAGACCCGCGTCGTCGTGCACCGCTGCGCCTTCCTGTTGCGGGTGAAACGCGCGCTACCGCGCAACATACTGATCCTCTGTTTTAACCGCAACGCAGCTAACTCCCTGCGCAGCCGCCTCTTTGAACTAATCGGGCCTGACGCAAGGGGCGTCACGGTCCTGACCTATCACGGCCTGGCGATGAGGTTGACGGGTGCATCCTTCGCCGAGCGGGCGGAACGGCGCAAGATGGAGACCGGGGATTTCGATACGCTGATACCCGACGCGGTTCGCCTTCTCACCGGAGAAGACCAGTTCCCCGGTTTCGAAGGCGACGAACTTCGGGAGCGGCTTCTGGCCTGCTTCCGCTACATCCTGGTAGATGAGTATCAGGACATCGACCAGGATCAATACCAGTTGGTCTCGGCACTGGCCGGCAGGACGCTCAACGACCCCGACAGCAAACTTGCACTCCTGGCCGTGGGGGATGACGACCAAAACATCTATACGTTTCGCGGCGCCAAGGTAGACTTCATCCGGCGCTTCCAGGACGACTACCAGGCCAGGAGCCACTTTCTGGTGGAAAACTACCGGTCCACCGCCCACATCATTGCCGCGGCGAATTGCCTGATTGCGCATAATCATGACCGGATGAAGACCGACAACGCCATTCGCATCAACAAGGGGCGCCAGAGACTCCCGGCCGGCGGCCCCTGGGAAAATCTGGACCCGATTGCCAAGGGTCGCGTTCAGTTACTGCGAGTATCCGACGCGGAATGCCAGGCAGTCAGTCTTGTTGAAGAATTGGTCCGCCTCAAGCAGCGCAACCCTTCCCTACACTGGACGGACTGCGCCATCCTTGCCCGCACCAGTGAAGAACTGGCCCCGATTCGCGCCCTGTGCGAGCACAGGAACATCCCGGTAAGCTGCCGGATCGATAAGGCAAAAACTCCGCCTCTTTACCGCATTCGCGAAGTGCGGCAATTCTTCGCCGAAATGAAGCTTCGTCATGATGAACTATTGGCGACCGCGGACCTGCTGGACGTGGTAGACAAGCTCTCACAGGCGCACCCAAGCAGTAGTTGGTGGGAGCTATTGCGGGAAATCCTCCAGGGTTGGCGGGATGAAAATGGTGAGGCCCAGCTTCCGGTAAACTTTATTACTGAATATGTCTACGATGTGCTCACTGAGCAGCGGCGCGAACAGTCGATTGGCTCAGGGATTTTTCTGAGCACCGTACACTCCGCCAAGGGGATGGAATTCTTACACGTGTTCGTCCCGGGAGGTGGTTGGACAATGGGGAAGAACCGGCAAGAACAAGAGGAGGAGAGGCGCATCTACTATGTGGCCATGACCCGCGCCAGGGAAACACTGTGTCTTTTTGAGAGGAAGGATGTCGCAAATTTCCATACCCAACTTATTGAAGGTGATTTTCTTCTGACACGAGACCTGCCCAAGACGGTTTTCCCTGAGCGAGAGGTTCTATCGCGTCGCTACGACATCCTGGGGATGGAAGACCTTTTTCTCGATTTCGCGGGACGCAGGCAAAAAGAGGACCCTATTCATGCACATCTATCCTCGCTCAAGTCTGGAGACCTGCTCCGGGCGGTGCCGAGGGGCGATCATGTCGATCTACATGACGTGAGGAACACCTGTGTTGCCCAGCTATCCAAACGCGCCTCTGAGTCATGGCACGGGCGCCTGGACAACATTGAGCAGATTACCGTGCTGGCCATGGTCCATAGGCGATCTGAGGATTCCAGGGAGGAGTTCCGTGGCCAATGCAGAAGCGAGCACTGGGAGGTTCCGGTGGTGGAGGTTGTTTATCGCAACGTGTGACTGAAGGGAAAGACTTCTCTATCGAACGGGACTGCTGAACCGCAGGTTCTTCTCGTTCCCGTGTCGGAGGCTCTAGGCCCCTCCGCTATCCTTAGAGACCCTTTTTGACCCGCCAAAAGATGCTTCTAAGGTCCCGAAGCGGGTCTAGATTGCTTCATTCTCCGGATATTACAGGACCATAACTTGGTCCGACCCTGACTAAAATTGGAGTCAGAATATGGCGCACAAAAATGACAGATACACCTACCGGGTCACTTGGTCCGATGAAGATGCGGAGTATGTGAGCCTTTGCGCTGAATTCCCCAGTTTGAGTTGGCTGGCTCCAACCCCTGAGGATGCGCTGAAGGGTATGCGCAAACTGGTTGCTGAAATCATTGAAGATCTGCTTAAAAATGAAGAACCCGTCCCTGAACCGATTTCAACCAAACGCTTCAGCGGCAAATTCATGGTGCGGGTGCCCCCCGAGGTCCACCGCCAATTGGCCATTCAGGCTGCAGAAGCCTGAGTGAGTCTCAATCGTCTGGCGAGTGCCAAGTTAAGTCACTAAAATCAGCGCGCAAACCTGGGTCTCCCGAAATCCAGTGCCGGAAAACTCGCGACTCTAGCCTCCTTTACGATTGTCCTCGAACATTTCCACCGGCATCGGGTGACGTAAGCGCCAAACCATCTTGATGGGGCGCTCGCTTTCGAAGCTCACTTTATCTGCCGGTCCCAGGTAGGTAAAGGGAACAGTAACCTGATTGCGCTTTTTCAGATCCCTGGCAAAAACGAGTATTGTGTAGCCGCGCCCCTCGTGGTCTATCAGGTTTTGCCCTGACTCAGACAGCTGCGCCGTGTTGGACTGCGACTCCCAGTGCAACAACTCTCTGCTGATCGGGTAGTCGGCGTACATGGTGCTCGGTGAAAATTCACGCTCGGTTTTCTGATAAGTGACCAGCAGGGCATAGGCTTTAAGTTCGGGGAAATGCAGCACCCCGACTCCCCGTTGCCCGGCTGATTCAAGTGTCGCCCCCAGGCCGGCGTTTATATCGATACTGCCGTAGGTCGCATGTAGTTCGAATCGACACGGGAAAGGGAGCTCAGGAATCTGCCCACTCACCTCTGTCACCTCCTGCGACCAGGCAAGAATCTCTTCTAGATCCGAGAGTATGGAGGGATTTTCGGAAAGCTTTTGGAACGCACCCGCCAGAGAGTCAATCCCGAGGTTACTCCCTTTGTCTCCCCAAGTCCGGTAGTAGATTGAATTGATGTCGTCCCCGGCTAATTCTAGTGCCTCGTCTACCGCTCCTTGGGAAACTTTACCGAGGACCTCCCGCAACAGCGCCGCTTCTCTTGGCCCATTGACGGAGACTGCCCGCAGCAGTGCCCTCTTGAGCTGTTTCAGATCGGGATCAACGGGTATCGGCCCAAGTTGCGCCTTGGACTTCCAACCGGACCAGGTTTCCTTGGCAAGCAGCAGTTCCGGCTCATAGTCGTGGTAACGGATAAAATTGCCGAAGGTTAGTTCCTGGCCAGTCTCGCTGCTGAAGGTCTGCAGCCGCTCCGGCATCTGGACGGCCAGCTTGCCGAGGTTCTCCCTGATGTTTTCCAGGACGTACTGACGGGAGAGCCGGTCCAGCTGAATGGAGCAGCCGGCCGGCAGATGAGGGAAATCAAGCTCGACTTCTTTGTCGATTGAGAAACGATGGCGCGGCAGGAGCGCCTTGAACTTGGTATCGATTCGATAGCGGCGGTGGGTTTGCCCCACAAAGTCGAGCACCGTGAGACAATCCTTGCCCGCCGCATGGCGCAATCCGCGACCCAACTGCTGGAGGAAAACGGTCAGGCTCTCGGTCGGGCGCAGAAAGAGGACGGTGTTTACCTCCGGAATGTCGACGCCTTCGCTTAGCTTGTCGACAGTGAAAAGAAAAGCCAAGCGCCCTTCCCTCAAATCGGCCAGCATCCCGCGGCAGCTTTCGTCATCGGCGCCCGAAACAAAGGCTGCTGAGGGAATCCCCTGTTTGTTGAACATTTCAGCCATGAAAATGGCGTGCCTGATGCTGACGCAAAAGCCTATCCCCTTCAGGGTGCCGACATCCGGCTCGTAACGGTGCAGGGCATCGAGTATGGCAGCGACACGCTGCCGGGCGCGGGCAGGGTCCATGACATAAACGTTTTCCAGGGCGGCGGCGTCATACTTGCCGCTGCGCCAGAACTGGTCCTGGTCCAGGGCAATCGGGTCAGCTACGCCGAAATACTGGAAGGGACACAGGAGCTTTTCCTCCAGGGCTTCCGGCAGGCGTATTTCCGCGGCAAAACGGTTGCAGAAGTCGGCGGCCACATTGCCACCGTCCATCCGCTCCGGAGTAGCTGTCAGACCAAGAAGAATCTTGGGCGCGAAGTTGTCGAAGATCGGCCGGTAGCTTGCCGCAGTACCGTGATGGGCCTCGTCGATGACGATATAGTCGTAAAATTCCCTGCCGACCTGCTCCCACAGGCGCCGCGAGGTAAGCATGCCGACCGAACAGAACAGGTGGTCCATCCGGTTGGCCTGAAACGGGCCGACCAGCAACTGGCCGAAATTCTGGTCGCGAATGACGTTACTGAAGGTAGTCTGAGCCTGCTGAAGTATCTCCTGGCGGTGGGCCACGAACAGGAGCCGGGCCTGTCGCTTATGGAGCTCGAAGAATCTTCGAAAGTCGAAGGCCGCAACCACGGTCTTGCCGGTTCCGGTGGCCGCTATGACCAGATTGCGCCAGCGATCGTGCGTGCCGCGCTCCCGCTGCAGCGCTTCCAGAATACGCTCCTGAAACGGGTGCGGGCGCAGATCGAAGAATACCGCGGGAGTGTTCGGACGCGCATTGCGGGCGTGGTCAATGGCCATCCGGAAAAGCGCCGGGTCCTCCCAGTCGAACGGCACGAACTCCCGGCTGTTCCAGTAAGTCTCAAATTCGACCGAGAACTTCTCCAGGATATGCCCCATGTCCTGCGCGGTTACTTTCAGATTCCATTCCAGCCCACTCGTCATGGCAGCCTGCGACATGTTGGCGGAGCCGATGTAGGCGGTGGAAAACCCCGAGGAGCGCCTGAAATGGTAGGCCTTGGCGTGCAGCCGGGTCCGCTCGGTATCGTAGGAAACGCATACCTGGACATTGGGAAGGCGTGCCAACCACTCGACCGCCGGCGCGTCCGAGGCGCCCATGTAGGAGGTCGTGATCAGTCGGACCGGAACCTTGCGGTCGCGCAGGTCCTCAAAGGCTGGCATCAGGATGCGCAGGCCGGACCATTTGATAAACGACACCAGAATATCCACGGCATCGGCAGAGCGCATCTCTTCGTTCAATTCGTGGGCGAGTTGCGGGTCCTGGGGAGAGCCGGTGAAGAGGCTGCTTTCAACTATGGAGGTGTGGGGGCGCGGGATTTTTGAGATGCCATAATGCGCAGGGGTGATTTCCAGCAGGATCGGTTTTGGCTCGGAGACCAGCCGATGCTTGGCTAAGTGAGCCCTGCCAGGCTCGTCAGCCACCTGCCCAAGAATACGGTTGCACAACAGGAGTCGCTTAGCGGGGTCGCTTTCCTCACGCAGAGCCTTTTCCAAGACCTTTGCCACAAAGGAGGCATAGCGTGCAGGCTCTTCCTCGGGGTCGACCTTGCCGAAAACAGTCCTGAGTTCCGGATGCTGCGACAAGGCTTCGCGCAGGTACTCGTCGACCAGTGCTTCGTATATGCCGTGGGCAACCTGCTTCATTGGCAATCGACGCAGAGGGGAATTAAAGCATTGGAGTGGAGCCAGGCTTTCTTGTCGAACCAGACCAAACGCTCCGGAAACAGCTGTTCGCCCACGCAATCCCCCTTCCATTACTTCATTAAATTAAAGGCCGCCAAAAGATACACCCAACGAACGGGGACGTCAATGAGGTAAGAGATTAGGAGCCTGAGAAACCGCTTATTAGCCACGGAGGCACGGAGAACACGGAGAGAGACGGTAGGCTGAAACTAACGCTGTTTACCAGGCGCAAAGCAAATAAAGGATACACAATCTTTCGGGTACCCCTGATGGCGGAGAACCCTGCAAGATTTAGCATATTGCATAACATCAGCTCTGCACGAGGTACCAAGGCAGGTAGCTATCCCATAGACGCTCTAAGCCCCCCTTGCACGCCCAGTTGTTGCAAATCACCGCAGAGCGTTGTCCCCAATTACCTCCCAATAACCACCTTTTGTTGACCCAACTCGTCTGAGTTTCCCGGCCCGCTTGAGCTTGGCAATCTGCATTTCGACAGCTCTTGAAGAAATGCAAAGGATCTCAGCTAGCTTTAGGGCGGTTATCTGACTATCAGCCTTAATTGCTGCAACGATTTCTTCCGAAGTCCTTCCCGAGGTTTCCTCCGAAGTTTCTTCCGAATCTTTCGAGGTTTCTTCCGAAGTTCCTTCGGACAAGGTGTTTGGCTGTTCTTTATACATCGTCACCATGAAGCCGTCGCTGATCTCCTGAAACTTCGGCACCGGCAGACCGTATTCCTTGAAACCCTGCACGATCCTCCTGATACCGGAACCGTACTTCTCCACCAGCCCCACTTCCTTGAACATGTCGGCGAGTTTACGGTTGCGAACGGACGACCGGTAATCTCCATTTAGCAGCTTTTCCACGGTGAGCCCTGCCGGCAACCTGCCGGGATTGTAAACCTCTATCCGCTCGTCGAAAATCTTCACTATCGAATCGGACGAGCTGTTATAGTCGCGGTGAATAATGGCATTGAGCACCACCTCCCGGACCGCTTCCATGGGATAATCCCAACGCTCTTCCCGCTGGGCCTTGCCGGTGATGATGTAGGCCCGGTTGATGTGCTTGGTGATGAACGCCAGGACGCCGTCCACCTCAGCGAAGAGGTCGGTCTTCAGACGGGCGCCATCCTTGATGAGGGTCTCGGTTTGGAAGCGACCCAGCTCGATGGTGGTAAGGCTCGATTCTCCAGCCATGAAGAGAAAGAAGGCGGCACGGGTTATCTTGCCGTCCCGGATCAGCTCGTATTTCTGGAGAACTGTCAGCGGATCGTCGGTGATCGGCACCGACCTTACCTTGTTTGCCATCTCTATCAGGTTCTGGACTTTATCTAGGGAGATGTCATGCTCGTCATGGCGGTCGTCAAGGGAGTAGTCCCAGCTGGTGTTACAGGATTGCAGGTGGAGGTTGACGACCTCTGAGACGGATAGCTGGTGGTTGGAGTTCTTGATGCGCTTGTAGTAGCGCCCCTTGCAGGCAACGGGCTTGATCGGATACTCCGGCACTTCAAGCACCGCGATGCTCTTCCCCTTGACCTCGTACACATCGATGTCGGGGATTATCGTTGCAGACGTATTCTGCTTCACCTGGTTGATCCAGCTCTGCAGCGTTTCCTTGCCGATCTCTACACCCTTGATATCGCCTGCATCGGTGACGCCGACGAAGACTCTGCCGCCTCTTGTGTTGGCAAAGGCCACCAGGGTCTCGATGGCCTCGCGGTCGAAGCTCGACTTGAATTCGACTGCGTCGGATTCGCCATCCTTGATGAGCGCAAGAATCTTTTTCATTTCAGCCATCTCAAACTCCTTGAGATATTAAAGCATGGCGCGGTTAGAGAGACAAGCCATTCCAACAAGAGCTTTGCATGTTCGAAGCAGGCAGGTCAGAGGCTTGCACTCGGATGTGGCGGATGGTGGCTCATTAAATTAAAGATCGCCAAAACATACACCGGAAAATCCAGGCCGTCAACAAGGGATAGAAACGAAGTCGATTTGGCAACGGAGACTCGGAGGACACGGAGAGAGGCGATAGACAGGGACTAAACCTATTTACCGCATAAAGGCAGAGTACGAAGAAAGCACTGACTATTAGAGAGAAACTTGGAAAAACAGAAATCTCGCAACCAGCTGATTGGTGCCAAGGTGCAGCGAACAGGATGAAAACCCCGGGCCTTGATCTATTGAGAGTAACTTCGATGGCGCCAGAATTACGGGGCCCAAGGTTTCGAAGCGCGCATCAGTCGGTCAAATCCCGGGCTATTCGGCGGCTGGTCCAGTACTTCGAGGAACAAGTCAGGGGTGGCCTGGTCAACTCGGATCAGTGCCTGATCAAGCACAGATTCCTCAGCGGCTCGCCGGGCGGCATCTATCATGAATTCTGAACGAGTCTTGCCATTGGCTTTGGCTGCCCGATCGATCAGCGAGCGGATCTCAGGTCGGATACGAAGATTGACAGCACATGTGGGATTTTCGATTTTAGCTCGTGGGGCAGGCATGGTGTTCCCCTCCTATCCCCGATATACTACCACAGCAGATACACATTGTGTATTCATTCCACGGAGGCGCGCCAACCCACCTCACCATTACAACAGTGAATCTATGTAGTCAAACAGTTCATCGGCTTTAATCGGCTTGTGGAACACCCGGGAAAATTCCGTTCCGACTACATCCAACTCCTCGGGCGTAAGTCCGGTCATCGCTATGACGGGTACGTTGTTGCCTTGCAACCGCATTATTTCGGTTGCCAGCGCTCCGGTAAAGTCGGGCATTATTATATCGGTGATGACGACGTCGAACCTTTCCTCGGAAACGATATCCAGCAGTTCATCTCCGTTGGTTACCGTTTTGACTTCGTAGCCCCGCAGGATAGCAAGCCTGGTCAATGCCTCCCTGGTCGCCATCTGGTCTTCTGCTATCAGAATTCGTGTAGCCATGGTGGGGCGCCTCCTATTCCTAATGCACTCAAATAGCGCACGGGTTCAATAGCGACAATGGATGCTGCGACCTGCTTCGATGCTGCGACCTGCTTCACCAGGCTAACGTTTCAGGTATCAGGCACGCATCTCGAGTACATGACATTGTTTTTTCCGGAATTTTTAACTTTGTACATGAGCTCATCAGCCATGGTTACGATGACTTCGAGTTTGCATTCCTCGCTCTCACTGGTGATCACTCCCATGCTTATGCTTGTCGGCCAGCTGTTTTTCTCCGACAATTCCGTCAGGAACTTATTGATCCGCTGAGTCGCGACTTTGACTTCGTCCTGTCCGATTTCAGGATAAAAGATGGTGAATTCGTCTCCCCCCATCCGTGCCACGACATCTGACTTTCTCAAATTATCGACCAGGCAGGAAACCACCGCTTTTAAAACTTCATCTCCCTTGGTGTGGCCGTACTGATCGTTGACCTTCTTGAAGTCATCAATATCCAGATACGCCAGCGAAAATGGTTTGTTTTCGCGGTTTAACCGTATCATTTCATACCCGACCAGTTCCAGAAAGGCCCGCTTGTTGATGGCGCCGGTCAGCGGGTCGGTCCGGGAAAGATTGCTTTCAATTTTCAGCAGACCATGTATCTTGTCCTGCATGAATGTCACTATTATGAATATCCCCAAAGCAGAAAGGATGTTCCAGGCGCTGGCAACTGCACTTAATCCGATGAAGTTTGGTGCCAAAAAACATGTGCAAACGACCGAAATAAGTATACCGGCTCGTTTACCGGCAAACCAGGTTGTAAATGCAATTGGCAACAAATAGAAAAAAGACAGCACAAACTCATTGGGAGTTATCAGATCCAATAACCCAAGCAAAGTACTGCATGCCAAGCCGATAATAATATGTACTCTGTCCTCAAGCTGGCTTAAATATTTAAAGTATCGCGCAATGATTGCCTCGAGCTTTGCCATAATGACCACCGGGTAATTTCAGACGCTATCATACCGATTGGATTGTCATTCCCACCGCCGACATCACGGCTCTTAAATTAGGCGTCTGACAGTGCTCACATCTTCTCACACATTACTTTGCTGATTCAAGATGTTATTTAACCACGGTAATCTCTATTTGGCAACCTGAACTGCAAAAGCTTCAACGCAAAGGCGCCAAGACGCAAAGGCGCAAAGGGAGAGTCAACGTCCTGAAGACGGGGAATCAAAACCGGTAAGTCTGCCTAAAATCCGGCATTCCAGTGGCGCCTTATGCCTACGTGAGACAGGTCTGATACAGTCTTGGGGAGGGCGGACACTAACGGGAGAAGTATCTGCTGCGCGAAGGATGGATTGGGTGGTGGGACATCAAAAGGTGGCTGCTCTGCTTCGGGGCGAAGGCCGAGGTGCTGGAACCGGCGGAGATGCGGGAGGAAATCCAGGCCGACTCAAAGGCGGCGCTGGAAAAGTATGGGGAAGCACTCGAGCAGTAGAGAAAGTCTGCTTTGCCCGTCTCGTGGTCAGGGCCAAGCAGGAAGGGGTAAGTCTCAACACCTTGGTGCTCGCCTTCATAGCGGAAGGGCTCGGCCAGAGGGATTCCCGCGTGCGCTGATCCCTCCAAGCTTCCTGAGAGCGGCACATCCTTGTCTTTATTCCCATCATCACCCACCCGGTGACGTGGGCACGGGGTGCCCACTCTACGCATTCAAAAGCAACAACATCTTAGCCGTTTTCAGGGCGCCGGGGACTGGGATTTTTTCTCCGCTGCTGCCACCCAGCCTCCTCCCATCGCCTTGTACAGATTGATGAGCGCCTGCAGATGCCCGCCCACCGTCTGGGTGTAGGAAAGCTCGGCGTCGAAGAGGCTCCGCTCCGCGTCCAGCACCTCGATGTAGCTGGTGTAGCCGTTTTCGTAGCGCAGCCGCGCCGTGCTGGCGTAGGTGCGCAGCGCCTCCACCTGCCTTCCCTGGGCGCTCAGCTGCTCACGGCTCTTCCGCTGGTCGATCAGCGCGTCATCCACGTCACGAAAGGCGCCCTGGATCGCCCTTTGGTAGTTGAGCAGCGCCTGCTCGCGCAAAGCCCTCGCCACCTTCATCCCGGAGCCCAGGCTGCCGCCGGTGAAAAGCGGCTGGGTGAGCGGCGCCGTCCAGCTCCACATGCGGGCGGGACCGGTGAAAAGCTGCGACAGCGTCGTGCTTTCCCAGCCGAACAGCCCGGTGAGCGTGATGCTCGGGAAATACTGGGCCCGGGCCACCCCGATCTGGGCATTGGCCGAGATCAGCTCCTGCTCGGCCTGGCGCAGGTCCGGCCGCCGCTCCAGAAGCTCCGAGGGAAGCCCCGCGGGAACCGCCGGGACCTGCAGCGCCTCGATGGCCCTGCCGCGCTCGATCGACCCGGGGTTACGCCCCAGCAACAGGCTCAGGGCATCCTCCTGCTGGGAGATGGCCTTCTCCAGGGCCGGAATGGTGGCCAGGGCCTGCTGGTACTGGGACATCGCCTGGCTCAGTTCCAGGTCAGAGACGTACCCCGCCTGGAAGCGCAGGGTGAAAATCTTGTAGGACTCCTCGCGGCTGGCGGCCGTGCGCCGGGCGATCTCCAGCTGACGGTCCAGGTCGCGCAGGTTTACGTAGGCACCGGCTACCGCGGCAACCAGGGAAAGGACCACGGACCGCTTTCCCTCCTCGGTCGCTATCAGCTCGGCGCGGGCGGCCTCGGACGCCCTTCTCAGTTTTCCCCAGAGGTCGATCTCCCAGCTCGCGAAGAAGTTTGCCTGGTAGAGCGCCGTCGGGTTGGGTGCCGACGCGGGGAGCTGGGTCTGGCCCCGATTGGTGGTGCGCTCGCCGCCCACACTGGCCCCGGCACCCACCTGCGGCAGCAAGGGCGCGCGCGACAGCCCGTAGCGCCCCTGGAATTCCTCCACCCGCGCGGCGGCGATCTTCAGGTCCTTGTTCCCCGCGAGGGCCGCAGCTATCAGCCCGTTCAGCACCGGGTCCTGGAACTGCTCCCACCAGGCGGTGTCGGCAAGCTCCCTCGCCTCCCCTTTGCTGAAGCGCCACTCTTTCGGGGTGTCGACGGCGGGGCGCCGGTAGTTGGGGCCGACCAGGCAGCCGCCCAGGGCCAGCACCAGCAGGAGGGCCGGCAGACAGAGGGCTCTGCCAGCGCGCACCATCATCCGGCTACGGCCCCGGCTGTCGTCTTGGTTCCCCAGACCCGCCGCGCGCACCAGCATCCGGCTACGGCCCTGGCTGCAGGCTTGGCTCCCCGGCCCGGCGCACGCGATCCTCCGGCCAGGGCCCCGTCCGCTGTACCCCCTACCCCTCATCAT
>TBL_comb47_HYPODRAFT_10003157_pt1 | contig 19769 bp, 25 predicted proteins | sample TroBogypolimnion_40_FD_10682 | JGI IMG/M metagenome (IMG submission 10682) | reverse complement strand
GCGGCCGGTGCGGTCGCTACTGCTAATGGAGGCACTGTCAGTCAAGCCAAGGGACGCAAGTCCTCTGTCCTTGCTCGTGCCGTTGAAGTTAGAAGCCCCCAGCTTTAGCTGTGGGTAGTTCACCTCAACCACAATGCTAGCAGTATCAACACCTTCCTCAGCATAATCTAGACTTTGTAGGTTATTCATCATCAACTCCTCTAAAGAAATTGCAGTTTGCGCTTATGAATTCTTAGCATGTTGACATATATCAACGAATTCTAATCCAGCTATTGTAAGTCGCTAACTCTAGATAGTTTTGTCTGTCTTGTTTTGGTCGGAGGTGAATGTTATGTGCGATTGTTGGCAGAAGATTTTATTGTAGTCACTCTCCAAATATGACTTGCGGATTGATCTACAATGGTTATTTTGATGCAATGACTTGAAGAAATTCAATAAGACCTGCGTGGTAAACGCCTTCTACTATATCCCGCTCAAGTTCAATAAGATGTTTAAATTTTAATGATTTATTTCTTACGTCTAGCTGCAAAAAACTCGGATAAAACCTGCGCACAGGGTTCGGCCAAGACACCCCTTGTGACTTGCGTATGATGGTTAAGTTTAGGCTCGTCCATCAAGTTAACCACACTGCCACACGCTCCAGTTTTTGGGTCGCTAGCACCATATACCAATCGAGCAATACGAGCATGTTGGATGGCACCGCTACACATCGCGCAAGGCTCTAGCGTGACATACAGCGTGCAACCGACTAGGCGGTAGTTGCCTACATGTATCGCGGCAGCGCGCATGGCTTGAATCTCTGCATGTGCGGTGGGGTCGTGGTTTACGATGGGAGTATTACTGCCACGGCCAATAATTACTCCGTCCTTAACCACAATGGCGCCCACAGGAACTTCTCTGGCGAGGGCAGCCTGTTTGGCTAATTGCAAAGCTACCTGCATCAATTCCTGATCAATTATTTCTAAGTTATTCATTTTGCGATTGCTGTTGGCTCCAGCGAATTAGTACGAAAATTAATCCTAAGATAAAGGCACCACCAACCCACATGCCTACTTCCTCTAGGGTAGGGGAGGCATCCTGTACTGGCATCACAATCAACTTTCTTAGAAACAGCACCAAGACCACTTCAATGAAAGTTTCTACCTCTAGTTTACTTCCATTTAAATAGCGAATTTCTGCTGAAATGAGTGCTGATACGGACCATAGCAACATTAAAGTACCCAGTGCATGTAAAAAACCATGCACAAGATTATGGGCATAGGCAGCTTCTTGTATGTCTTTAAAAAATAGCCAGGTAAACATGATGACTGATGTGGCAAGCGCCAGTCCGATGACAATATGCGCAAATCCATTTAGCCAAAGCATGGCCCTAATCGCCAACCTATTTAACGTTGCAAATTCTTTAGGCAATTGATCTTGTGACATGGGGTTGGGGCTTTCTAGCTTCATGGTTATTCCTAATAATGAATATTTTGAATTGAAACGGTCAATTCACCAACAAATCGTCCAATGTTAAGGTTTGCAGTTTTGTCAGAAGCCATTGTTGCGCCTTGCCACCCTTGCTGCGCCAAGCTAGAAAGCTAACTGCTTCAGGTTTTGGTTCCGCGACTAGTTTAATCACGAGGTTACCCAAGGCTACGTGACGTTCCGCAAGCATTTTGGGTAAGTAGCCTACGCCCAATCCAGCAATTTGCGCCTGTAATTTTGCTTGCATATCAGGTACCGTCAATACATCTTGACCACTTAAAATTCCCGAAGTGCGAGGTGCTAAATTACGTGAGCTATCTGCTGCTGAAACGGCACGATAGCGCATAATATCAATATTTTGCAATGGCTCATCTAATTTTGCTAATGGATGATTTGGGGCAATTGCATAATGAAACTCTAAGTTGCCAATGGCTTTTATGGCATAACCGCCACCAGGAGGGCCGTCACCAGGTGCCCCAATCGCAATGTCAGCCCGACCACTAATTAAGGCATCCCAGCAACCGCCATATACTTCATGAAGTAACTTTAGGCGGGTGCCAAAATTTTGTGCGTAAAATGCTTCTAAGATTGGGTAGAGTGACCGCATCTCAAATAGATCGCTCACTGCGATGGCTAATTCAGTTTCTACGCCGCTGGCAATGCGTTTTACACGAGACTCTAGCTCATTGGCGGCAGTAAGCAGATGTCTTCCCTCTTGTAGCAGTTCGTTGCCGGCTTCGGTAAGTTCTGCGCGATGTCCGCTACGATTAAATAACGCGACTCCAAGGTCTTGTTCTAGCTTGCGCATGGTGTAGGTAATAGCTGAGGGAACGCGAAATAAAGAATCGGCAGCTGCTGCAAAGCTACCTTTGCGCGCAATGGCATCTAATACTTCTAGTGATTCTAAGGAGAGTTTTGTGCTCATGTCGCTTATGTTTTTTTAATCATCAAATTTTTTGAATAAGAAGCACAGAATTATTTGCTATTAGTGCATAGCTTATATCGATATTATCTTGCATTATAACAAGACAAGACGCAATATTTAATTCAATTTAATTGAATTAAATGAAAGGTTTTTAGTATGAATCCTGGTAATTTACACATCAGACGGTCTGCTGAACGTGGCCATGCTAACCATGGTTGGCTAGATAGCTATCACTCATTTTCTTTCGCGAATTATTATGACCCAGCACACATGGCTTATTCCGTATTACGTGTTATTAATGAGGATGTAATCGCCCCTAGCCAAGGTTTTGGCATGCATCCGCATAAAGATATGGAAATTATTACATACATGCTTCAAGGCGACTTGCAGCATAAGGACAGCTTAGGTAATGGCTCGGTGATTAGGGCAGGTGATGTGCAGCGGATGACTGCAGGCACTGGCATAGTCCATAGTGAATTTAATGCTTCGAATTCGCAAAGCGCACATTTGTTTCAAATTTGGATTTTACCTGAGCGTGTTAGCTTAGCGCCATCTTATGAAGAGCAACATTTTACATTGGCACAAAAGCAAGATAACTGGTGCTTAATTGCATCAGCAGATGGTCGTGATCAATCCTTGTTAGTACATCAAGATATGACATTATATGCCTCGATTTTAAGTGCTGGTAACAATCTTACTTATCTCTTTAAAGCTAATCGTAGGGCCTATATCCAAGTGGCTAGTGGGGCACTTGAAATTGACGGACAGCAATTGTTAACAGGGGATGCTTTGATGATTGATCCAGCCTCCCTTGACAATTTAGTCACACTAAAAGCGGGCATACAAACTGAATTGCTATTGTTTGATTTACCCGCATAGGCTTGCTAGAAATTGTGATTGGTAGTTTTGATTGAAAGTGCAAAAATTACCTGAAGAGTTACCCGATAAGTAAGGCTGTAATAGAACTGAATTTTAAAATTAGATAAACTGGAGCACGAAATGAGTACAACATTAGATTTATTTAGTCCGGTTAATTTAGGCGCTATCGCGCTTAAAAACCGTATGGTGATGGCGCCGCTTACTAGAAACAGAGCTGGTGAGGGCGGTGTTCCTCAACCTCTAAACGTCACCTACTATGAACAGCGTGCAACGGCAGGTTTGATCATTACCGAAGCTACACCTATCTCTGCTATGGCACATGGCTACCCAGCTTTGCCTGGTATTTATACGGATGCTCAGATTGCAGGTTGGAAAAAAGTGACGGATGCGGTGCATGCCAAGGGTGGAAAAATCGTCATTCAGTTATGGCATGTCGGCAGGATCTCGCATCCTAGCTTATTGCCCAATGGGGAGTTGCCAGTGGCGCCCTCAGCGATTAAACCGGCAGGCAAAGCGTTTACTTACCAAGGCATGTTGGACTACGTTGAGCCGCGAGCATTAGAGGCTAGTGAGTTGCCATCTATCGTCGCCGATTATGTGCATGCAAGTAACTGTGCTCTCAAGGCAGGGTTTGACGGTGTTGAAATCCACGCCGCCAATGGATATTTAATAGACCAATTTTTGCGTGACGGAAGCAATAAACGCACGGATATTTATGGCGGTAGCATAGAAAATCGCACACGATTTTTGTTAGAAGTGACTAAAGCCGTTGTGGATGCTATCGGTGCAGATAAAGTTGGTATGCGTTTGTCGCCAGTCAATCCATTCAATGATATGAATGACAGCAATCCGCAGGCGCTGTTTAACTATGTGGCTTCGGCAGTGAGCGCCTTTAATTTGGCTTACTTGCACGTGATTGAGGGTGGCATGGGCGGGACAGCTGTTGATTTTAATTTTGATGAGTTACGTAAACACTTTCAAGGCGCATATATCGCCAATCTTGCCTTTGATAAGGAACGTGGCAATGCAGTAATTGCTAGCGGTCATGCGGATGCTATTGCCTTTGGTGTGCCATTTATCGCTAATCCTGATTTGGTTGAGCGTTTTAGAATTGACGCGCCACTTAATGCCCCAGACTCAAAATCATTTTACGGTGGCAATGAAAAAGGGTACACCGACTATCCATTTTTAGGAGCTTGACTTGATAAATAAGCCAGCGATTACGCAAGTGGCTATTAACGAAACCATCGCAAAGCGATGGAGTGGTCGTGCTTATAATCCTGAGAAAATGGTGAGCAATGATCAGTTAATTGCCTTGGTGGAAGCGGCACGTTGGGCTCCTTCTTGTTTTGGGGATCAACCTTGGCGCTTTGTTGTTTGCAATAAAAATACCGATGCGCAGTCTTGGCAACAGGGATTTTCATGTCTAGCAGAGAGTAACCAACTCTGGGCTCAGGATGCGCCATTATTATTGGTGGTTTGTGCCGACAGTTTGTTTAGCCATAATCTGCAAGCTAACCGATGGGCACAATATGATACGGGGGCGGCTAGCGAGAACTTATGTTTGCAAGCTAGCAGTATGGGCTTGATGGCCCATCAGATGGGTGGTTTTAATGCTACCGCTGCGCGCATCGCTTTTTCTATTCCAGAACAATTCGCTTTGATGGCAATCATTTCTGTGGGTTATCCTGCAGATAGTGCAAGTTTAACGTCAGAGATATTGAGTCGTGAGACTGCTGCGCGTAAACGAAAGCCTTTAAATGAGCTATTTTTTTCATCTAGCTGGGGTCGTGCTTTAGATTAGTTTTGTTGGATTTAGGCCGAGTTTTTATCGACAATTATTGTAACTGGCAACGCAGCGCTTAACTTAAAGTCCTAGCTCTGCTAAACTCATGGCCATTATTAAATTAATCAACCCAGTTAGGATATTGCTATGGCCGTAGTTGTACTCAATAAAGATAATTTCAAAGAAGTAATCGAAAAGAATGACTTCGTAATTGTGGATTTCTGGGCGCCTTGGTGTGAGCCTTGCCTAGACTTTACGCCGACTTTTGAAGCTGCAGCCCTAGCTAACCCAGATATCGTTTTTGGTATGGTTAATACAGAAACAGACCCTAGTATTGGTGAGTACTTTGAAGTTAACCAAATTCCAGGGGTATTGGTGATTCGTGAACAGGCTGGTATTCATGCACAAGTGGGTGAAATTGGCGGTCCGGCATTAGCTGAAATTATTAAATGGGCTCGTGAATTTGATTTGACTCAAGTACGTGAGTATTACAAGCAAGAAGCAAAGAAAGCTAAGTAATGTAATAAAGAGGCTGTGTATTTAATAGTTGGCGCTGATTATTTGAATCAATAATTAGCGCTGACTGCCATATTTATTTTTGAATCTGCAGGCCACCTCTACTTATCGTTTCTGTTTTAATTTTGAATCGATATATCCGACTCGAAATTTTTAAGAGAATCAACTAGCTTTATGCTAATTTGCAGTTAAGTATTTGCTCGGATCTACTGATTTACCTAACTTGCGAATTTCAAAGTGCAACTTCACTTTATCACTATCGCTACTACCCATTTCTGCAATTTTCTGACCGCTCGCTACCTGCTGACCTTCTTTTACTAGCAAGTTACTATTGTGCGCGTAGACTGATAAGTAGTTAGCATTATGCTTAATAATCACTAGTTTCCCATAGCCTCGTAAATCTGACCCGCTATAGATGACTTTGCCGCCAGCCGCGGCGTTTATTGCTTGACCTGCGCTACCTGCTATATCAACCCCTTTGTTACTGGATTCATTAAATGGTGCTGATATTTTGCCTTTTGTCGGCCAAGCCCAATCAATATCATCAGTTGACTCGGGCTTATTTTCTGATTTTAAATCGGCAGGTGCTTTGGCTACGTTATCAGCTAGAGTGGTAGGCTGATTTTTAGTTGCAGCTACATTAGAGGTTGCTTTATCGATGGAGGGTTGACCTAGTGGGGGGGCTTTATTAAATGCGGCATCACTATAGGGCTCACGTACTGCCTTAGGGCTGCTAAGCACAGTCGCAACTGGACTTGCGCTATTGCTTGTGGCCGCGCTAGCGCTAGGGTCGCTATTTAACGCATAAGTGCTTACGCCATCACTATTTTCTTGCACTAACTTGTTTTCAGGAGCTGACAACTTATCTTTAGTCTGTTTGAGTTTTAGTGTTTGCCCTACTTTAATATTGTAGGGTGCACTAAGTTCATTGGTCTGTGCGATTTCCTTATAGTCATACCCATATTCAAGTCCGATACTAATTAAGGTGTCACCTTTCTTAACCGTATAGGTATCTGGGCGCCAATCGGCAGATTTAACATCAATTTTTTGTTTAGTTTGCTTGCTAGGTGCAGGCGGTTTATTAGTTGTTGCCTTATTTGCGCTTGAACCCATGCGGTCAATCACTGGCGCAGGTGGGTTGGCGCTACAAGCTACTAGTGCCAGCACTAAAGATAAAGTGACGCCTGAATGAATGTTGCGCATGTTTAACTGGTCCCACCTAATAAGGGAACAAATTTGACTGCCTCTAATTTGGTTTGGCGGTATTCAAGTTGTGAAACACGCTCCACTAAATGTAATATTTGCTCTTCTGTCCCCACTGGAATGATCAGCCTACCATTAACAGCAAGCTGTTCCAGTAAGTCTTGTGGAATATGACTGGCAGCGGCAGTTACAATAATGCCGTCAAATGGAGCGACTTCAGCGAGCCCCATATTGCCATCTGCATGATCAAGCTTAACATTGGCACATTTAAGTTCACGCAGATGCCCGCGTGCTTTCATTACCAATGGGCGTATACGCTCTACCGAGTAAACCTCTTGTGCTAACTTTGACAATACAGCAGTTTGATAGCCACACCCTGTGCCAATTTCAAGCACCTTTTGTAATGCATTGCCATTACGCAAGAGTTCTGACATCCGCGCAACAATATAAGGCTGAGAGATTGTTTGCCCGAAACCAATAGGTAACGATACATCTTCATAAGCGCGTATTGATAATGCCTCATCAACAAAGATATGACGTGGTGTGGCAGAAATGGCAGACAGCACCACTTCATCTTTAATGCCTTGCTCACGCAAACGCCCTAACATACGCTCGCGCGTCCGTAATGAGGTCATCCCAATGCCAGACTGGGGATTTCTGATAATGGCCAACCTAAAACTCCATTCTTGTTAGCATTTTAACCAGTCTTGGATTTCTGCAAGCTGCGCGTGGTGCGTTAAATCAACCTGTATCGGCGATATTGATACTTGATGGTTGGCAACAGCAAAAAAATCAGTGCCCAATCCGCCGTCATTGGGTTGACCAGCAGCGCCTACCCAATACACGGTTTCATTGCGCGGAGTTTTCAATTGAATTACAGGCTCTGCCTTATGGCGTTTGCCTAAACGTGTGACTCGACGCCCTTGCAATTGGTCATAAGGAATATCTGGTACATTCACATTAAGTAAGGTGGCGGCTTTGAAGCCAGTCTTTTGATAATGTTGTACCAACTCAACCGCAACACGTGCAGCGGTTTCAAAGTAAGTAGAGTTGTGCTGTGACATGGAAATTGCGATTGACGGAATTCCAAGTAAATAGCCTTCCATTGCTGCAGCAACCGTGCCTGAGTAAATCGTGTCATCGCCCATATTGGCACCATCATTAATACCACTAATGACCATGTCTGGTAGCGTATCCATCAGGCCAGTTAAAGCAATATGCACGCAATCAGTAGGGGTGCCATTCACGTAAAAAAAGCCATTACTAGCCTTCTTAACGCTTAAAGGTCGGTCTAGCGTAAGGGAGTTGCTGGCGCCACTTCGATTACGCTCTGGCGCCACTACTGTGATGTCAGCTATTTTAGCGATATGTTCTGCCAGTATATTGAGACCGGGGGCAAAATAACCGTCATCGTTGGAGAGTAATATTTTCATGGCTTAAATTATAGTAGAAGACGGGGTGTTTAGTATGCGGCTTAGCTAAAAAAGGCAGTAATAACTCAGCTTTGACGCAATTTGCCGCGAGTATTCTGTTTTAAAGCAGACACAATTAAGCCTCATTCCGTGAAAGACGCGCATAATAAATTGCACACACAAAAAATAGAAGGGTGAAGAGCAACTCCAGTAACGCCAATTGTGCGGAAATACCAACATCAGACCAAGCACGCACCACGCCTTCTGTGAAATACAGCAAGATAAACATGCTCGACCATTGGTAGGTGTATCGCTTGCCTCGCAGGATGCCAAATAAGGGGAGTAATAAGGGGGTTGCTTTGAGTACCAGCAAGCTACCGCCTGGCCTAAGTGGCGCTAATACGGACTCCCATGCCAAGCACAGCAAGATTAGCGCGATTAAACTTACAGTTGCGCCTAAGCGTAAATTTCTGATCATGAGTTTATTGCCTTGGACATCGCGACCAGCGCTATTCTGGCTGATTGTGCATCATGTATGGGTTGTTCAAAGTTAAAGCGCACATTTTTTTGCGTACCGATTGGCGATATTTGCACGCGTACATCAAATCCTTCGCTATCTATCCCTATCATCTCTGGGTTGCTTACGTCTAAGCCATGATAGTGTTTGCAATATTTGATAAGGCTGTGGACGTGGTCTATATTCATATGGTCAATGATGGCCGTTTCTTGGCTTGCCAGCTTTGATTCTGTGGTTAAGTGAGTGCCGGAAATTTCAGTGCTCGCCAGCCAACCCATTTTTCCAAAGCCAGCGATATAGCGCGCTTGCTCAATATTGATACGGTAAAAACTAAAATCGTGCATTGAAAAATAGCTTTCTGCTTGGGGGAAGTAGCGTAAATAACGTGCATGTAGGTTTGCGTCAGTTTTATCAATCGCAATTGCCATCCCAACCAAGGTTAAGCGCTCGCTGGCCTGTAAGTCATCATCTCCGGAAAATACCATGAGCGAGACTTTCGGGTTGCTCATAATGTTTTTTGTATGTTCGGCAATCGAGCTAATTAAAATGACCGGTTGACCGCTATGATCTAAAATAAATGGTGCGACTGAGCCAAATGGATAACCTGGATATTTAACTGATACGGTGGAAAGCATGGCGGAACGGGTGACGCGTAAAAACAGACGAGCCTCGGTGGCTAAATTGGTGTCTGCCACTTTATGCTGCGAGTTTGAACGCAGTTTGTCCTAAGCGTTTGCCTAGCGCTATACATAATCTTTTTTCGTCTGCACTTAGCGGCTTGTCATCCATAGGCCCGCCGATATGGCTGGCACCGTAAGGGGTGCCCCCAGTTTGAGTGCTTAATAGTTCTGGCTCTGAATAAGGTATGCCAAGTATAAGCATGCCATGGTGCATTAACGGCAGCATCATGGTGAGCAAGGTACTTTCATTGCCGCCATGCATTGAGCCACTGCTGGTAAATACCGCCGCAGGTTTTCCTACCAATGCGCCTTTAAGCCACAACGCCGTGGTGCCGTCCAAAAAGTACTTCATCGGTGCTGCCATATTTCCAAAGCGGGTGGGGCTTCCTAATGCCAATCCTATACATTGCTCTAAATCTACAAGCTCTACATATGGGTCGCCGGTACTTGGAATATCTGATTCAGTGGCTTCGCAATTAGTTGAAACCTTAGGTACAGTGCGGATACGTGCTTTGATATCGGACACAGACTCAATGCCGCGCGCAATCAGTTGCGCCATATCGCGCACTGCGCCACCTTGTGAATAATAAAGTACTAAGATTTCACTCATGACAAGATCCAGTAAGTCTATTTAGATGCTTTTTGCCAACGCAGTTGCCTTACCGATATAACTGGCTGGTGTCATCGCTAATAATCCCTGTTTAGCTTCGTTAGGAATGGCTAGTTCATTAATAAATGCATGTAATGAGGTTTGGTTGATGCCACCTTTGCCGCGGGTTAATTCTTTGAGTTGCTCATAGGGGTTGGCAATGCCAAAGCGACGCATGACGGTTTGGATTGGCTCAGCCAATACTTCCCAGCTATTGTCTAAATCTTCAGCTAGTTTTGCTGGGTTGATTTCTAGTTTATTTAAACCTCGAAGACATGAATCGTAGCCTAATAGCGTGTAACCAAAGGCCACACCCATATTGCGCAGAACGGTGGAGTCTGTTAGGTCGCGCTGCCAGCGAGAAATCGGTAGTTTCTCTGCCATGTGGCGCAATACTGCATTGGCTAGACCAAGGTTGCCCTCTGAGTTTTCAAAGTCGATTGGGTTGACTTTATGCGGCATAGTAGACGAACCAATTTCACCTGCTTTTACTTTTTGTTTGAAATAGCCGACTGAAATATAACCCCAGATGTCACGGTTAAGATCAATTAATATTGTGTTGATCCGCGCCAGAGTGTCATACAGCTCGGCCATATAGTCATGTGGCTCTATTTGTATTGTCATCGGGTTGTAAGTAAGACCCAAGTGTTGTACAAATTTTTGCGCAAAGCTTGCCCAATCAAAGTCTGGGTAGGCAGATAAGTGAGCATTAAAGTTACCTACTGCACCATTAATTTTACCGAGAATTTCATTTTCAGTAAGTTGTTTTTGTTGGCGCTGTAAGCGATATACCACGTTCGCCATTTCTTTACCCATCGTGGTTGGAGAAGCAGTTTGACCATGGGTGCGCGCCAGCATAGGCTGGTCTGCTAATTGGTGAGACAGTTCGATTAAGCGCGCCATTAGCTCGCTTAAAAATGGGAGCATGACGCTGTCACGAGCAGTTTTTAACATTAACCCATGCGATAAATTATTAATATCTTCGCTGGTGCAGGCAAAGTGAATAAATTCGCTGGCAGCTTTAATTTCTGGGTTGCCATCAAACTTCTCTTTAAGCCAATATTCTAGAGCTTTAACGTCATGATTAGTCCGTGCTTCAATTGCCTTTACCTGCATGGCGTCTACTTCGCTAAAGTTGTCGATAGCGGTATCTAATTCATTAATTGTTTCAGCACTAAAAGCGGAAATTTCTTTTAAGTTGGGTTCTGCTGCTAACGCCTTAAGCCATTCTACTTCTACCCAAGCTCGATGTTTAATCAGTGCATATTCACTGAAATATGGGCGTAGGCTATCAAGTTTGGTTTGATAGCGGCCATCAAGTGGTGATAGTGCGTTAAGCGTAGTAAGGGACATATCGAGCTTTAAATAAGTAGTTCAAGAATCACGCATTTTACTTCTTTTTGCGTGAAAAGCCATGTGATTCGTGGCGGAGAATGAATTTGACTAACCTACGGATCTAAAAAATAATAAATAAATCATCAGGCCAAAATAAAGAATAGCAAACAGCGCAACAATCCAAAAAACTTTAAGCATATTATGATTAATTTCAGTGAGCTTGTTCGCTAAAATATCTAACCGTTCAATTGTGGTTTTTTCCTGATCCATTGGGTTTCCTTATATTAAGGCTGGCTATTTATTCGCCATAAATTCTTGATAAATATTTCGGTGGCGCATGCATTCGCTGCTATTTTTGTCTATACAGAATTCTTTTAACTTGCAAAAGCAGGTGATATTGACCATTTCTTCCAAAGTTGTTACTTGGCTAGTCAGTTGACTGCTAGTGATTTCATCTTGATTCATGATAGGACTCCATAATAGATGCTATTTTATATCTATTTGTCAGTTAGTTCAGTTGTTGGTTCTTAAGTATTTCGCTAAAAACTAGATTAACCTAATCTGGATGTGTCCTCATTTTTATCACACTTTATGAAGTTTATGGTTTTTGACTTTAGATTGAACTAACCCTAAATAGAACTCTCAGATAAATAAATATTATGTAGTGACTTAATATAATGATTAAAAAACTCCTTATCGTTTTGCCATTTCTTATTTTCATTATTTGGCTATATGAAAACTCAAGCTCTGAGGGAAGCTTTATTGAACATCAGCCTTCTAAACTAGAAACAATTGGCGCCAAGTGCGTAGATTTATCTGAGCGTTCAGTGGCCTCAGTAACGCCGATTATTGAATATCAAAGACTTGAACTCATTAGTCGTCAATCCTACGTGCTTTCTCGCTGTATGATTGATAGAGGATACATAGAAAACTCAGCTTGGCGCACAGGTGCAGAGCAGCGTGCAACTGGCATTGCCCAGCAACAAAAAATATCATTCAGCGAAGCTTTAGAAACCATCCGCAGGAAAGATATGACGATATTTAGTAAACAAAATAAACATCCTAGCTATTGGATAGCCAAAAAATGAAAAAATTATGCTTAGTGTTAGCTATTTATAGTTATCACTCCATTGCCTTGGCTCAACCAGATATTAGGCAGTTATTAATATTAAGTGATTCTCTGGTCCAGATTGCCGTGGCACTCCCTAATGGAAATACTGGCAATGGCTCCGGGGTTGTGGTGAGTAAAGAATATGTAGCAACAAATTGCCATGTATTAGCGAATGCCAAGGGTGCTAATATTATCAAGTATCGAGATGCATATAAGCCTATCGCCATGAAAGCAGATTGGAAGCATGATTTATGCTTACTTAAATTCGATAATATTGATTTTAAGATAGCTCCCATGCGTGATAGCTCAAGTTTAAAATACGAAGAAGATGTGTTTAGTCTTGGATATCCAATAGGCAATAATGTGCCACAACCCTCTTTTGGCAGTATCAAGGCCACTTATGCTTTGGATGGTACCAATATTATTCGAACGGATGCAGCTTTTGGCTTAGGCTCTAGTGGAGGCGCTTTGTTTGATCAGGATTTTAATCTCATCGGTATCACCACATTTAAAAGCCCTGGACCACAAGGATTCTTCTATAGTGTTCCGGTAGAATGGATTAAGGCTTTGTTTGATAGCCCTGATTTAATAAGCTTAGAAACCCATGAGATTCCCTTTTGGGCATTGCCTGTAGAGCAAAGGCCTTATTTTATGCAAGTAGTTATCCCATACCAGAATCATGAATGGAATCAGTTAAAAGTTATTGCAACAGCATGGACGCAGTACGAACCTAAGTCTGCAGATTCTTGGTATTTTTTAGGATTGGCTGAAGCAGGTGTGCAGGATGTCGTGTTGGCGAAACAGCATTTTACTCATGCTCAGGTTTTAAACGCGAGGCATTTGGATGCTATGGTGGCGTTGTCCAAAATTGCGTATTTGGAAAGTGACCTCAAGACTTTAGAGAAACTTGTGGTTGGAATTAATCAATTAAATGAAGAGCAAGGTCAAATTATAAGTGATGAAATTGTCAGCTTAAAAAAACATTAATTCAGTTGTGTCTAATTGGCTGTTAAAAAAAGGCGTCAGATTAAATTAATCTGACGCCTTTTTTAAATTAAAAAACTTATTCTGATATTTTTTTCAGATTATCTAAACCACCACGGTATACGCTGGTCATGGTTTTGACAGCAGTTTCGTCATCTTGACCAGTAGCTGGCATAGCACCTAAATCTTTACGTTTAAAACTACCTTGCCATACCACTAAAGTCTTGTCTTTGCCTTGCGCTTTAACAGTTACAGTTGATGCATAACTCGTCACTGGTAACACACCTTCAATAATTGAATATTTAAAGGTTTGTTTTTTTGCGCTGTAAGCCAGCAATTTTTCTTTAATAGTGCCACCGTCTTGCAATGTTAATAAGCGTTCGGCGCCAACTTTGTTATTGGTGCCAGTAACAATTTCCGTCTTTTTAATTGCAGGGTGCCAAGCACCTAAGTCATTAAAGTTGCTGACAGTAGACCACACCTTGGCGGCTGGGGCATTAATTGTCACTTCTTCGTGTGCTGATAATATTTTTGCCTCATCTGCAACCGCGTTAAATGTAGCACCAACTAATAGCGAAGCAACTAACAAGCTATATTTCATTTGAAATCCTTTTAATTATTAGATTGTACAATTTTGACAACCTTATAAATAAGAGTTTAACCTATGGTTACAGTTAATATGATATCTAAATTAAATATTGTTATTAAATTTATTACTTTTAAATTTTTATGTTATTTGGCTGTCTATCATATACTCGGCACTTTCATCCAAAGCCAATATTTGCGTCAATCCTGGCATGGTAGCGTTCAGTATTTCAGGTAAGGTCCATGGTGGATTGATGATAAACAGGCCGCTGCCAAACATGCCATAGCCCTCAGGGGATGGCTCCTCTATAGTCATAGCTACATGTAACCAGTTAGGGGCATTCAAGGCAATTATTGCATCGATCATTTCATTCGGTTCAGGGCGTTGTAGTAACGGATACCAAACGATATAAGTGCCTGTGGCAAAGCGTTCTAGGCTGTCGCTAATTACTTGCACCACCCGTTGGTAGTCTTGCTTATCTTCGTAGGGCGGATCAATCAGTACAACAGCGCGTCGTGTTGTTGGGGGTAATAAGGATTTTAGTCCTGCAAAACCATCTTGCATTTCAATTTTAGCTTGGCGCCCAACCCCAGAAAAATTTTCTAATAGAATTTTGTAATCATTAGGGTGAAGCTCAAATAGACGCATTTTGTCATCAGGACGCAAATACTGTTGTGCAATCATGGGAGAGCCAGGATAGAGCGAGATTGTATCGGTATTAAAACTTTTAATCTGGGTCACAAAGTTGACGAGTGGTTCTGTTAGGTTGTCAGCAAGTAACAGTTGATTTATACCTTGCTCAAACTCTTTATTCTGGGTAGCGTAACCGTCATCTAAGCTATACATGCCAGCGCCAGCGTGCGTGTCTATGTACCAAAACGGCTTATTTTTTTGAGCAGCGTGTGCCAACACTAACCCTAACACATAGTGTTTTAAAACATCGGCATGGTTGCCTGCATGAAAGGCGTGGCGGTAACTGAGCATGGTAGATAATGAGGTGGTGTGAAATAGATGAACATTATAGCTTTCATCCGCAGCTTATTAAAAAATGCCAAATAATTACTTGGCTTATAGGGCTTTTCGGTTAGCATTTGTACTATGACAAATATCAATCAAAACACGTTACACACGCACGACGACCATCATCATCCGCATTATTTTCTCCCATTTGTATTGATCTTGATATTTGCGATTGTGGAAGTAGTCGGTGGATTGTGGACAGGGTCTTTAGCCTTGTTAAGCGATGCTGCGCACATGTTCTCGGATGTTGGCGCGCTTGCATTAGCATGGTTGGCATCAGTAATTTCCCATAAGCCATCAGTAGCGCGTCATCGCTCAGGCGTTAGTATCGCTGAACTCATGGTTTCTATTGTTAATGTAATCACCATGTTGACTGTCATCATTTGGGTTACTTTAGAAGCGATTTCTCGCTTTAAGCACCCGCATCTGGTGCAGGGTTTTGGTTTAATGCTGATATCAACTTTGGGTTTAGCTGTGAATGTGGTTGTGGCTAAGTTAATGCATCAGCATGCACTCCAAGAAGGTGCGAGCTTAAATGCCCGCGCAGCTTTTTTACACGTGGTAGGGGATTTGTTAGGTTCCTTGGCGGCGGTTCTCGCTGGCGTGGTGATTTATTTCACAGGCTGGATGCTAATTGACCCAATACTTTCCTTGTTTATTTCTATATTACTATTGTTCTTTACGCTAAATCTGATGCGCGACATATGGCAAACCTTGCGCAGTGGGGCTAGTGTGGTGCAACATACACACTCACATTAATGATGCTAAGGAGCCTTGTATGCCCTACGTAAATATCAAACTTGCTGGTTCAGTGACACGCGAGCAAAAAATACAAATTGCTAAAGAATTTACCGAGACCTTAGAGCGCGTGGCCCATAAGCCAAAGTCTTATACCTATATCACCTTTGAGGAAGTCGCTTATGAAGATTGGGCCATAGGGGGTAAGTTGCTTGATGAATAATTCAGTATTAACTGACGTAGTCCATCCTCGCGAGCTTGTAACTTCAAGTAACCTCTCGTTGTGAACTGATAAAATAGGCACATGTTCGACGCTAAACCCATTTTAAAAAACCTACCCAACCTGCCTGGCGTTTATCGGATGATTAATGCCAGTGATGAGGTGATTTATGTAGGGAAGGCCAAAGATTTAAAGAAACGCGTTTCTTCCTATTTTAATAAGAACCTACCTAGTCCGCGCACCACCATGATGGTGAGCAATATCGTTAGAATTGAAACCACTGTCACTCGCAATGAAGCTGAAGCGTTGCTGCTAGAAAACAATCTAATTAAAAGCTTGATGCCACGATATAACGTGCTATTTCGCGATGATAAATCTTACCCCTATATCACACTTACTAGTGACGCGTTCCCTCGCTTAGCGTTTCATCGAGGTACACCTCGTGCAAGCAATAAGGCTAAAAGTAATGATCAGTATTTTGGTCCGTTTCCAAATGCAGTTGCTGTGCGCGAGAGTATTCAACTTTTACAGAAAGTATTTAAGCTACGTACCTGTGAAAATACAGTATTTTCCAATCGAAGTCGACCATGTTTACAGCATCAAATTGAGCGCTGCACAGCGCCTTGCGTAGGTTTAATCTCCGATGACGACTATCGCAATGATGTGCACCAAGCAGCCATGTTTTTGCAAGGTAAAACCAATGAGGTAATTGATGCGTTGGGCGCGCAAATGAATACTGCTTCTGCTAGCCAAGATTACGAACTGGCGGTTGTGTTTAGAAATCGAATGCAAGCGCTTCGCCAAGTGCAAGCCAAGCAGTTTGTTAGCGACTTTAATGTATCTGATGCAGATGTGGTGGCCTGTGCCGAGTTGCAAGGTCAGCATTGCATTAATCTTGTAATGATTCGGGGCGGTCGGCATCTTGGCGATAGAAGTTACATGCCGAAGAATACTGAGGGCGAAACCTTAGAAAACAGTACTCAGGCTTTTTTAGCACAGCATTACGTGGCACAAAATTCACCGCCACTTATCGTGGTAGGCATCAAAATAGAAACTGAATTGCTAGAAGAGGTATTGAGCGAGCAAGCAGGACGAAAAGTTAAAATTAACACCAGTGCTATCGGAGATAAACGCGTTTGGCTCAAGATGGCGCAAACAAATGCCGAATTGGCCCTTAGTCAACGCGCAGCAACATCGGCCAATCAGTCAGCTAAGTTGGTGGCTCTCCGTGAAGCCTTGCACTTACTTACCAGAACATACTCAGCGCATTGAATGTTTCGACATTAGCCATACCATGGGTGAAGCCACTGTTGGCAGTTGTGTCGTGTTTGATCGAGGCGATATGCAAAATAGTGAATACCGGCGCTTTAACATTACTGGTATTACACCAGGAGATGACTACGCTGCTATGCGCGACGTGTTGACGCGTCGCTACAAAAAAGTAGCGGCTGGCGAAGGTGCTAAACCTGACCTGATATTTATTGATGGCGGCAAAGGTCAGCTTGGCGTGGCGGTTGAGGTGATGGCTGAAGTGGGTTTACAAGATATTTTGCTTATTGGTATTGCTAAGGGTGAAGAGCGCAGGCCAGGTTTAGAAACTATGATTTTTTCTGACACCGGTGAAATGCTCAATCTAGAAAAAGACAATAAGGGTTTGCATCTATTACAGCAAATCCGAGATGAGGCTCATCGTTTTGCCATCACAGGGCATCGTGCTAGACGCGCCAAAGCGCGTATGCATTCTAGCTTGGAAGATATTGAGGGTATAGGTACAAAACGCCGTAAAGCATTGCTAACGCGCTTTGGTGGCTTAGATGGTGTAAAGAGTGCTAGTATTGATGAAATAGCTAATGTTGAAGGTATTAGCCTAAGTTTGGCCGAGAAAATATACGGAGAATTACATTGAAAGTGAGTGCCCCTAAATGACATGCAATGTACCTACCATGCTTACTTGGCTTCGAATTCTATTGATACCTGTGTTTGTTGGGGTATTCTATTTACCTACAGAGTCACACAGCTTAGGTGTGATTTCCACGCATTGGGTAAATTTCACAGCAACCGCAATTTTTGCTATTGCTGCAATCACTGATTGGCTCGACGGTTATTTGGCGCGCAGACTTAATCAAACATCTTCATTTGGTGCATTTTTAGATCCTGTGGCTGACAAGTTGATGGTGGCCGCAGCATTGATAGTGCTAGTTGAGTTTGAACGCGTAGGCGCGATTGTGGCCTTAATTATTATCGGTCGAGAAATTGCTATTAGCGCACTTCGTGAATGGATGGCAGGTGAAGGACATAGCAGTAGTGTGGGCGTAGCAATGATAGGTAAAGTGAAAACGGCGGTCCAAATGGTGGCGATATTATTCTTATTGTATTGGGATAAGCTTGATTTGGCGGTACTTGGTAAAGTTGAAACAAAAATTATTGGACATGTGTTAATTGATATCGCTGCATTTTTGACATTGCTATCAATGGCTTATTACATGAAGGCCGCACTACCCAAACTAAAAGCTAAATAAAAGCGTAATAAGGTTGTCATTTAGCCTTGACGGTATCTTGAAATTCGCTATAATGGCGCCTGTCTTAACGCGGGAATAGCTCAGCTGGTAGAGCGCAACCTTGCCAAGGTTGAGGTCGCGAGTTCGAGTCTCGTTTCCCGCTCCAATGAATTTAATAGATTTGATGCACTAAAAATCAGGTTTAGTTAAAATGGCATAAAACGGCGAAAGCATAAATGCTTTCGCCGTTTTAGTTTCAGCTAGTGATGATTAGCAAAGTGATAGCTAAACATAGATGGCGCGATAGCAAAGCGGTTATGCCGCGGCCTGCAAAGCCGTTTAGACCAGTTCGACTCTGGTTCGCGCCTCCATTCCTTTTTTTGTTAATCAAATACGGCGTTTTGCTTCAATCATTACTAAGTTAATTTCATTAAATAAAAACTGAAGAAATTTTGCTCTAAAATCTATAGTTAGTGCTAAAATACGCTCCGCAATTTGTTGTACCGTAGTCCACCCGCCCGGATGGTGAAACTGGTAGACACAAGAGACTTAAAATCTCTCGCTCGTAAGGGTGTGCCGGTTCGATTCCGGCTCTGGGCACCAATTAAATACATGATTTAATTGAATTATTTATAATTTCAGCGACTTTCGCGGAATTTGAATTACTTTGAATTATGACCTTCAGTGTGGCAAGAGTGTGGCAAAGCTTTTGCGCACTTCTTAGAACTCCCCAAAATCTACTTTTGTTTATATCTTGACGAACTTTGCTCACATTGAATTTATTGTTAATTTGACAATTGGTTGTAAAGGTATATACCTAATAGATGAGTATTGAATGTGCAATTTTAGATTCTAAACTAACTTCTCTTGTGAAAGAAAAAGTTAGGGCATCTAGTCGACTCAGATTGTATGGTTTGAAAGGTCTGTCTTCAGTAAAAGAAAAAACTGATGTTATGGTGGGTGATTTCAGAGCCAGCACTAAAACAATATCAGAAAGATTTTCTGTCGCGCCAGACTACGAATATATGACCGATGCAGAAATTGAGTTGGCTTGCAATAACGAGCTCTTCATGGATCATGTAACTGGATATTCGTCTATTTTTACCGAAACTGTTAGTCATATCAAAGATGAAATTTCTAAATCATTGCAAAAAAGCGCTCAAATAATTGCATTTGAAATTGCAGCACTACCATCAAAGATAAAGTCTTTAATTAGCGTACTACCTATGATTGTCGATATTTT
>TBL_comb47_HYPODRAFT_10003154_pt1 | contig 19787 bp, 7 predicted proteins | sample TroBogypolimnion_40_FD_10682 | JGI IMG/M metagenome (IMG submission 10682) | reverse complement strand
GAATCAGCAAAGCTGATTCTAGGAAAGGATCTATGTTTCGAGAAGCTGCTTCGCAGCGTATCGAAACGTCCACCGATCGAAGATCGGTTACATCTAAGGATGATCTAGGTTTTACGGCACCTTTGGTGCCCGTAAAACCTTCAAAATAAATAAATTTTAGAGACTAGCTACACTACGTATCTCTGTTTTTTTCGTATATTCGCTCGTAGTATCCACAATGGACGCCTGCAAATATTTCGCAATAATCGCATTGGTTTTTAGCACATCTTCCGATGGCAATACGGAAAACCATTGGAATTTAGGACGACGTAAGATCTCATCCGCCGGAATATATACACCAACACTCATAGGACTGATCTTTAAGAAATCTTCCTCCATCAAATCATCCACCAAAATCGCCTTACGATCTTCGGTTTTTACCCCCACAATTTCACCTCCAATCAACGTTATTTTCTGTTGATCAACGTTCTCTAACAACCATTCGGAAACATCGCCGACAAAATCGGTTTCACTCGAAATATGAGGATTACGATTCAACTGTTTTAAATATTCGACAAGTTCTTTCATCACGGGATCATTACGTTTTGCTCCCATAAAGTACATATCAGGAATAAAGGTTAATTTGCGTTTCTGACGTTGATTGTTAAGAGTATTATTGAAAGCTTCACAAACAAACGGCTGGTTCAATAATACAGCTTCCTCGTACAAATCTTTCAAGTTACGGGTGCAAACCAAGGAATTCGGTACAACCATACCACCATAAAAATACATTAACTGAGCTAGACCAAGTTTACGGAAATGAGACCGCATAGGTTCTGCTACGGTAGTTAAATCAATGTCCCAAGAAGGAATCAATTTACTAAATGTTTCATCATCTATCAAGCAGATGTTGAAATCATCCCCACAATGATCTATAATTGTTTTAATAGTTAAATGAATGTAAGGTTGATTTAAATCAGCAGTATTACGTGAATAAAAATCCTTCCATTTTCGTGAATTAATCTCGTATTTAGTATGAATCCAAAGTTTGGGGCGATTATGTCCGTAAAGAGGTGAATCATTTAACAAGTATTTTTTTATCATATCATATTCGTCATTTGGTTCCAATGTTTTTTTAAATTTTGTTACCACATAACTTGCTATAATAATGGTTACTGCACCAACTGCATAATACATAATATTTTTTGAACTAAATTGCATTAAAAATGAATAATATATATATTATTATACAATGTTTTAGCCTTTATTCTGGTTAGTAGGAAGATCTGCAATTATTACAATGCATAAATATATAGGGGCACAATGTTATCTACCATTGGCAGTTTAAATTCAATAGTTTTAAAGTCTTTTAATACAGGTCCCCTATCACCTACAAATCTTGCAGTAACAAGTACAACAGGATCATCTGTAATCATTAGTTTTACAGCACCAGCAGGAACAATCGCTATTACTGGTTATACTGCTACGACATCGAATGGTGCACAGGGTACTAGTACAAGTTCTCCTATTACCATAAATGGTTTGGCCTCTAGTTCTAGTTATACAGTAACAGTAACTGCTAGTAGTTTATCAGGAACTTCAGGACCTTCCAATTCTATAACAGTTACAACCAGTTCAGGAAGTTCGACTAGTAGTAATGCAGGGATTCCGGTTCAACCAACGATTAGTTCTATCATTCCTACCAATTCTGGCGCTACTATTAATTTTACTGCACCTGTCAATGTTACTACAGGTTCTACTTATTATCTTTTAAATACCAACTATTCATTGGTCGGATCTTCTGTTCAACCTAGTACATCAATTACTGTTACAAATTTAGGTCCTAATACCACCTACAATTATTATTTAGTCGCCAACAATACATTTGGTAATTCGGTCGTGAAAAGCACCATTTCAATATTAACATTACCTATCAATCCCCTTTTCGAATTATTCACAGTCAGTCCGACCACTGCCGTACTAAATATAGTTAATTTTGGATCAAGTGCATCTGTAACTAATACTATATCAGTAACACCTTCATCCGGTATTACATTAACAAATGTGGGTTCTATCTATACAATAAGCGGTTTAATTTCTAATACGAATTATGTAGTAGGGACACAAACCAGCAATGCGGCGGGTTATGCTAATAATGGATTAGGACAAATTACTAATACAACTCCATTAATAACAGTTGCATCAGGTGCTAATTTACCAGCAATTAGTGCATTCGGACAATATATTTGTCTAGGATGTTACGGAAATGGTATTTATGTTTCAACCAATTATGGAGCAACTTTTACGAAAATAGTAACAGATATCAATGCAAGTCAGTCTGCTATAAGTGATTCCGGACAATATATGTATGTAGCGTGTAACAACATTGGTCGACTGTATTATTCGTCGAATTATGGAACGTCATTTACATCGGTCACAATTGGATCCAATGTAAGTGGAATATCGTGCTCCTCTCTCGGTAACAATGTATATGCTTGTGATACGACCAATGGAGGTATTTATGTTTCGACCAATTATGGGATAACTTGGTCCAACATTGTTTCGGTCGGAACAAATCTTACTGCTATTAAATCCAATTTTACAGGAACAACCGCATATATGACATCAACCAGTACTGGAAAAGCATATTCGTACAATTTATATTCTAATAGTGTAACTATTTATTCGCCAGGTGGTTCAGTCAATGTTAGTGGAATAGCAGTTTCATCCGATGGCCAGTATATTTACGTGTGTAATAATGGAGGATACTGTTATGTTTCGAACAATGCAGGCAGCACGTTTACACAAATATTATCCAGTTATTTACCTTCTTCCAGCTATGCTGGAATTTTATGCGATGTAACAGGGCAAAATGTCTATGTACATAATTCGACGACAAATCTGTATTATTCTACCAATTATGGCGCAACATTTGTTCCTATTACTTTATTGAGTACTTCTACGCTTATTTCACTTAGTAGTAACAGTTCAAGTATGGGAATTAGCAGTGGATCCGGACTCTACATAAGTACCAATCAGTTTTTGATAAACACTACCACAACCGTTCCGTCTCTCCCCCTAATTGATTCAAGTTTTAGTTCTCCAGTGGTATCTAGTAACAGCTATACCTATTATATTAATAGTGGATTTACCAAATCTGCGGGATACAATTATACTACTATACCGGGTTGGAATATTAATTATTCTAATGGGGCAGTAGCTATTGCGAATGGATCTAATGCTTTTTTTACAGCAGCAATGCCTAGTGGTACTAGTCAAGCCTTTGTTTTTCAAATAAACGGTACATATCCGACACAACCCTATTGTATATTGACGCAAAATGTGTACTTTTCTGCTTCGGGAAATTATTTCCTGAATTTTTCTACCATTCCTCGAGCAACTACTGATCCTTCTTACATATTATTAAATGCAATGATAGGTGGTTATTCGACATCCTCAACCCTATTAAATAGCATATCTGCTTGGAACAATGTTAGTATGCCATTCACCATAAAAACAAGTGGAAACTACAATGTTCTATTTTATTTTGTAAGTCCAACTAACTATATAAATACTGCTATCGGCTCATCTATTTCTCTTACAAATGTCGGTATTTCTCAAGCATTTAATCCGCCCACAAATCTAGCAATTACGAGTGTAGCATCTACTAGTTCTATTTTGAATTTTACTGCAGCTACCACCGCTGGTATTTTGGCAACTAGTTATACTTCTAGTATCGGATCTGGTTCAGGAACAGCCACAGCATATACAGTCACTGGTCTAACTGCGAATAGTAACAATAATGTAGGAATAATAGCGAATTATCCGGCAGGATTTTATGGCACTGGCAACGGGTTCTCTGGATCGTCTGGCTCATCAGCAATAATTACTATATTTACAGTGCCTTCAGCACCTGTCTTAACTTTTGTTAGTGCGACAGTAAATAGTGTTACTATAAGTATTGTAAATAGCGGGACAGGCGTCATAACGGGATATACGGTAACTACAGTTCCTAATAGTGGAGGTATTACATCATCTGGTTCTAGTTCTGCCTATGTCATTGCGAATTTATTATCCAATACTGTTTATAATGTAAATGTGTATTCTATAAATAGTGCCGGAACCGGGCCGGCAGGTACAATAACCGTTACTACATTACCGAATCCACCGACTAACGTAACTGGAACTACTATTAGTGATTCATATATTAGCGTATCATTTGTGATTCCTACAGGAAGTGCACCTATTACCCAATATTCAGTGACTAGTTCACCGGGTAACATTACGATTACAGGAACATCTAGCCCCTTACTAGTAACAGGTCTTACTGCAAATACGGCTTATACTTTTACAGCAACAGCAACTAATTCTTCTGGAATATCGGTCACATCAATCGCATCGAGTCTAGTCATTACGAATTCTGGTCCGAGCCCTCCTACTAATCTGACTCTAGTAAGTACTACAAGTTCAAGTGTGACAATCAGCTTTACACCACCTACTGGATTTATTACAGGATATATCGCTAGTACCAGTAATGGTTATCAAGGGACTAGCACGAGTAGTCCAATAACTATTAGTGGATTAGGTGCAACAACTACTTATACTATTAGCATTGTAGCAGTTAACTATAGTGGAAGTTCATTGGCTTCCTCCACCATAAATGCTACAACAGGAGCGTCTAGTCTCTTTTATAGTGACGGATCTAGTTTGACCGGTTGGACATTAGGTGCTAATGCTTGCACAGTTAGTAGTACTATTGGTAATCCAATACCTTCTATCGCTGCCAGTGGTAACAATGCATCTTATGCTTTTTACAATCTCGGTTATTCTTTTTTAAATACCACAATAACCTATGACGTAAATGTTGGCAGTCTTTGTAATTTTAACTTTGCTTGTAATAGTAGTGGTGCTGGTCAAATGTTTCGAAGTGAAGGTCGAAATGCTGGTAGTGGTTTCGCATCTACCCCAAGTTGGACAAGTTGGTCTGGTCCTCCTGGAGGGGTACAATTTGTACCAGGAACGTGGTACTCCACCAAAATTATTATTAGCAGTAGTGGAGTAGCAAGTTGGTACCAAAACAATGTATTGCAACCGCAAACGTACACTATTTCAAACAATGGGACTTATTTTGGTTTGCAAGGCGATGGTGGTGGCGCAATTAGTTATTTTGATAATATATTAATTATTACCACCGGAGCGGGTGGTGGTGGTAGTTCGACAGCAACCAATACCGGAATATTGTTGCAACCTGTTGTAATTAGTACGAGCACAACTGCTTCCACTATTACTGTTACTTTTACTGCACCAATTGGAGCAGCAGCAGGAACCACTTATACATTAATATACGGTGGAACCACCTACGGAACATCATCTTATCCTGCTACCACAATAAATGCAACAGGCCTAACTTCGAATACTTCTTACACTATGAATTTAACAGCTACGAATGCTTATGGTACATCGATACCAACAGTATTAATAAAAGCGGTTACTGTTATTGCGTCCCCTACCATTAATTCGATCAGTTTTATTACAACTGTGAGCGCGACCCTGAATTTTACTGCTCCTGTCAATGTTACTGCTGGTACAACCTATGCAGCTATTTCTGGTGGAACTACCTATGGAACAACAGCTTACCCTGCTATTACAATATTTGATGCAAGTCTAAATCCTAATACGACTTATTTGTTCTCTATGACTGCCTCCAATACAAATGGTACATCGGCTGCATCCAACGCCATATCACTTACTACCCTGCCACTGCCACCTACCAATCTGAATGCAACTGTATTATGTGATACCATCGTATCGGTAGCGTTTACACCATCTAGTGGTTCATCCTCTATAACTAATTATGCAGTAACTAGTAGTCCAAGCGCCATTATCGTAAACGGATTGAGTAGTCCAATTACGGTCTCAGGTCTAACCGCCAATACTTCGTATACTTTTAAGATAACAGCATCCAACAGTACGGGTACATCTACAAATTCGATCGCATCGACAGCAGTAACCACTAATTCAGTCCCGAATCCGCCCACGAATCTAGTTCTGGTTAGTACCACCCCTACTTCAGCAATCGTCAGTTTTACAGCACCATTAGGAACAATATTGTATTATATTGTTACTGTAAATAATGGACAAATATATTATTCTCAAGGTTCTCCTGTTACGATTTCAGGATTAAGTGTATCAACGAATTATAGTGCAACTATCCAGGCGGTCGATTCAAATGGAACATCGATCGCTTCCAATAGTATCGGTTTTACAACATCTACAGTTACGACGGGTTCGGTTTTAAGTGCACCGACCATTGGAAATGCAACTTCTATCACAACCACATCGATAATCATTAGCTATACAGCACCTTCTGGAGCAACTACTGGCACAGTTTATACAGCTTATGTAGGATCAGTATCCTATGGTGCGTCAGTTTATCCAGCTACATCTATTTATATTGGTGGTCTTAGCCCTAATACTGCTTACGCATTTACAGTTGTTGCTATAAATCAATACGGATTAGGTGCTGTGTCAGACACATTGAATGTAGCAACTTTTCCTTTACCACCGACCGCATTAACCTTAGTGAATCAAACTGCTACGACTGCTTATATTGGTTTTACTGGTATAACAGGTAATGCCACCTTAGTAAATTATAAAGCTACGGATGCTAATGGAATATATATAGGAACAAATACGGTTAGTCCGATTATAGTAAGTGGATTGAATTCAGGAACAACCTATTCTTTCTCATTAACGGCTACAAATACGATAACAACTACCATAGCGAGTACATTTAACCCTATGACTATTACAGGTATTATGTTATGGTTAGATGCCAAAGATCCGTATAATAATGGTACACTACCGTCTAATGGATCTGCTATTACAATGTGGTATGATAAATCTGGTTCTGCAAATAATACTAATAGTGCTTATGGTACGACACCAACAATTGTTTATAACACAATAAACGGATTACCAGTAATATCATCAATAAAAGGTGGGTATAAAGGTTTTTTTAATACTGCTTATTCAGGAACAACATTTTCATTTTATTTAATTGTTATTTTCACTGCGTTTGGTGCAGGAAATTCTACTAATCCTTACGCAAGATTGATAGGTCTTAGTAATAATTCTGCTAGTGGAGATTATAATAACGTAGCATCATTTATGATAAGCACAGAAAAGAGTACTTTAATGACATTATTTAGAAATAGTTCATATTTAAATAGTGTGAATCTTAGTACGAATGTACCTTATTTAGTATCTGGATACTTTGACGGAACCACATCATATTTGGGAATAAATGGAACATACGTAAGTTATTCTTCATCAGGTACGTTTAATTTTGAAAATTATGGTATAGGTGTATATGTCAATACCCCTACTCAGACAACCACTCAAAGTTTAAATAAATACGGTGAAGTTATGTTTTTTTCAACATATAATGCAACAAATAGACAAAAAATTGAAGGTTACTTAGCTTGGAAATGGGGTTTGCAATCGAATCTCCCAACATCACATCCATACTATTCTGTATCTCCAAGTTCACCTACATTAGCTACTGTTACCGAAACTTCTGTGCCTAGTTCTCCATTGGTTGTATCAACTCTATTATCAGCACCCACGATAACTTATGCATCATCTATTAATACTACCACAGCGATTTTAAATTTTACGGCTCCGAGTGGATCGGCCGTCGGAACAACTTATACTGCCATTGCTGGAGGTACTACTTACGGAGCTGCATCCTATCCAGCAACAATGGTTGTTTTAACAGGACTTACTGCTAACACCACTTATTCGTTTAATATTAAAGCAACTAATACGATAGGAACATCGTTAGCGTCGAATGCACAATTAATATTAACATTGCCATTACCACCAACAAATATAGTATTGGGGGTTGTTAGTGATAGTGTAATCAATGTATTGTTTACTCCAACAGTAGGACCTGGAACCATTACTAGCTATACAGTTATATCTTCACCTGGAAACTATACGTATACAGGAATTATCATACCTGTAGTTGCAACTGGACTTTTGCCTAATACTGCATACACTTTTTCGGCGGCTGCTACAAATGGCCAAGGCATATCCGCTTTTTCATCATTTATGGGTCCTGCTACTACTTTTTCTGTTCCTAATAGTCCCACAAATCTTTCTATAATCAGCACTATACCTTCATCTGTATCTATATCTTTTACACCACCTTCAGGTACGGTCGTGAGTTACGTTGCCAAAACTACGACAGGTCTTTACGGTTATAGTACAAGTTCACCCATTATTATTGGCGGATTAGCTTCAAATACGTCATATACTATATCGGTTGCTGCGGTCGGATTGGCAGGTACATCGGTTTATTCGAATACCGTAACAGCAACAACAACAACTGCTACTAATGTAAGTGCAATTGGTACTTTAAATCCTACAAGCATAAGTGGATGTCAACTATGGTTTGATGCAAATGATTTGACCACCATTGTTAAAACCGGTTCAGCAGTGAGTCAATGGAACGAAAAATCAGGCAATGGTTATTCTGTGGTTCAAGCCACGACTGCTAACCAACCTACATATGCTACCAACTTACTCAATGGTATGCCTGGAATTCAACTATCAAATAGTACTTGGTTATGGCAATATGGAAGTAATATGCCGAATTTTACTTCGTCACCTGCAACATCCGTATATATTGTCGCTAAAAATTCGTCTACTAGTCCAGCAAGTGGTTGGGGTATATTTAATACATTATGGTTTAATCTGTCAACCAATGGTGCTGATAGATATCATTTTTCGTTTAATGATGGAGGTACTACTGGGTTAGCCTTATATGAAGGTAATGGTGCTGGTTACTATAAAATTGGTCAAGGTTCAACAGTATCTTATGGAGCTTCAGCAGTTGTTGGTTTTACGTCTTCTTCATCATCAGCTAGTATTTCAGTAAATGGAACTGTAGCTAGTTTTTCTGGAAATGGATCACTTCCTAGTGCAAATAGCACGAGTACCACATTTTTGTTTGGTGATGCAAGAAATGGTACATTTACTAGTGATATTAATATTTATGAAATGGTGGGTTATAATTATCAATTATCAACGACACAAGCACAGCAAATAGAAGGTTATTTGGCTTGGAAATGGGGATTACAATCTAGTCTACCAACATCACACCCTTATTTTTCAGGAATTCCTTTATATCCCATTATAACAACAACAACTAGTATAACTACTGGATCAGCTATTATTAATTTTACTCCCCCCGCTGGTTCAGTCATTGGAACCATTTATAGTGCGAATGTTGGATTAGTCAATTATGGTTCATCTTCTTATCCTTCTACCTCAATTTTTGTTAGTGGACTATCGTCGAATACTGCCTATATGTTTTCATTAATGACCTCTAATAGTTCAGGAACATCGACTGCGTCACCTACTGTAACAATCACCACATTACCAAATCAACCTACTTCTTTAACATTAATAAATACATCGACTAATTCAATAACAGTTTCTTTTACACCTCCTACTGGGTCCGTGGCTATTACGTATAGTTCAACGGTAGGAACAGGATCTGGAACTCCGACAACATATACTATAACTGGTCTTACTGCATCTACAACTTATTCTATTTCTATTATTGCAACTAATGCGACAGGGTCATCTACATCGTCTGCACTCACCCGAACTACGGCAACTGCTCCTCCTACCAATTTATCAGCAAATACGATTACTACGAGCAGTACGATTGTTACTTTTACTGCACCAGTTGGTGTAACAAATGGATCAGTATTTACTTTATATGCAGGAGGACAATTGATAGGATCTATCAACTATCCAACATTCTCTTTTAATTTGACCGGATTAAGTTCGAATACTATCTATCCGTTTACAATTACAGCTACGAATAGTAATGGGACGTCGATAGCAAGCAATATATTGTATGTGACAACATTACCAATCGCTCCGACAACAATTACAATAATTAGTTCTACAAGTACGACATTAACAATGAGTTTTCCAGCACCGTCTGGAAATGCTTCAGTTGTTTATTACGCTTCCATTGGTACAAGTTCGGGCAATTATAATAATTTTACGGTCAGTGGATTGAACTCGAATACTACGTATTTGTTTACGATAACTGTTACAAATTCGGCCGGATCAGCCGTTTCACAATCATTTAGTGCTACTACCGTATTAGCGGCACCGACAGGTATCGCAATTGTATCGAGTAGTGTAAGTGGAGCGAGTTTATCATTTACACCACCATCGGGTGCATCGACTGGAACAACTTATACTGTATATAATGGCGGAACAATATGTGGAACAGCATCTTATCCTGCTACTACTATCAATGCAATCGGACTATCATCGAATACATCTTATACGTTAACAATGACTGCAGTGAATGCGAATGGTAGTTCGGCAGTAAGCAGCAGTGTTTCTGTAAATACTTTACCAAGTCCACCTACATCTATCGTAGCTACAATCATAAGTGATACATACGCATCCATTGCGTTTACTGCAAGTACAGGAGCATTAGCTATTAGTAATTATACGGTTACTAGTACTCCTGGTAGCATAGTTGTATCAGGAACATCGAGCCCAATTACTATTACTGGGTTAACTGCAAATACTGCTTATACGTTTATAGTAACAGCTACTAATGTTCAGGGAACATCAACCGTTTCGGCCGCATCTAATTCTATAACAACAAATTCATTACCAAATCCACCTACTGGATTAATTGCAACAACTATAAATGCGAATTCGGTTATTGTTGGATTTACACCATCTGTAGGATCAATAATAAGTTATTTAGCAACTACGAATAATAATATTACAGGAACCAGTACGAATTCACCTATTACTATTTCAGGATTATCAATAGCAACTTCTTATACTGTTACCATACAATCAATAGATTCTTATGGTAAATCAGTTGCTTCTTCTCCATTAAGCTTTACGACTCTTTCTACCAGTTTAGTTTTCAATGGTTATAATACGGTTACTACAGTTGGAAATTATACGGTTTTTTCATACAGAAATGGTACTACATCATCTGCCATTTTATCTAGTGGAAATCAGACACTTTATGTTCTTGCTGTTGGTGGAGGTGGTGGAGGAGCTGGATATTTAGGTGGTGGTGGTGGTGCAGGTGGTCTTATACAAAAAACATATACATTATCAAACAGTGACACAATATCTATAAGTATTGGAGCAGGAGGTGCAGGAACTGGTGGATCAAATTCTGTTAGTTCCAATGGTGGTAATACAACATTAACATTTTCCAATACTACTTCTAATAATATTTCTTCCATAGGCGGAGGTGGTGGAGGTAGTAATTCTAGTATTGCTGGTGCAAACGGTGGTTCTGGTGGTGGAGGTGGTAGTAATAGCGGTTCAGCAGGTGCGGTTGGTGGAACCGGAATGTCAGGACAAGGTTATAATGGTGGTCAAGGATCTACAACATATTATAGCGGTGGAGGTGGAGGTTCTGGATCTTCAGGTGGAAGTTTAACAGGGGGTAATGGTATTCTTTGTACATTAACTGGAATAAGTTCTCTTTATACAACCATTTATTGGGGCGGTGGCGGTGGTGGTAGTTATTATAATAATATGGGTGGATCTTCAGGCAGTGGTGGTGGAGGCGGTGGTGGAGGATATTCGGGTGCAGGTAATAGTGATATTGTTGGACTTAATTATGGCGCTAATGGAGGTGGTGGTGGTGGTTCAGCCGGTTTAAATACTGGTGGTGGTGGAGGTGGTGATGGTATTGGTAGTTCAGGTGGAACAGGAGGATCAGGAATTGTATTAGTTGCCACATTAACATCGCAACTCACAAATACAATAAATACGTATTATTATACATATACTGGTACAGATCAAATAGTAAGCATCCCTTCTGGATATACAAAAGCTTATATACAATGTTGGGGAGCCGGAGGTGCAACACAAGGACATGGTAACATTGGAGCTTGGGCCAATGGTAATGCAGGAGGTGGTGGTTATACATCGGCTACTTTCTCTATTGTTGGTTATACTACTCTGAAAGTTATTGTTGGTCAGGGAGGTATTTCACGTAATAGAGGTGTTTCATCTCCTGTTACCTATGGTGGAGGTGGAGGTCAACCTCTTAATGGGGATGCAAATTGGGGTACAGCATCAGGTGGTGGAAGAAGTGCTGTGCAATTACTTGTCTCTGGAAGTTATACCGAGATTATAACGTGTGGATCAGGTGGTGGTGCGGGTTGCATAAGTAGCGGTAATACAGCTAATAAAGGAACAGGTGGTGCTGGTGGTGGTCTTATTGGAGGAAATGCACTTAACAATGGTTCAGAAGGAGGTTCAGGTGGTACTCAATCTGCTGGTGGTGCAAGAGCTCCTGGTGTTGGTGCAGGTAACGCAGGAACAGCAGGTTCTCAATATACAGGGGGAACTGGTGGTTCTTATGGTGCAGGTGGAGGTGGAGGATATTATGGGGGTGGTGGTGGTGGCATTAGTGGTGGTTGGACCTTTGGTGGTGGTGGTGGTGGTTCTTCTTATGTAAATAGTACGTATTTAGCATCTGGTAATACATCCGTAATTACTCAAGGTTCATCACCTACTGTAGCTAATAATAGTGGACTTCCAACTTATTTCCAAAATATAATAGGTAATGGTGGTGCAGCAACATCATCTACCTATGTTGGACAACACGGACAACACGGTTTTGTTATTATTGCTTTTCAATAATCCTATAAAGTTTAGTCATTTTTTCTACAGGAATATATATATAAAATATGCATCACAGACATACTCGTTCAGAAAAAGACCATATGTTTCACGTTCACGGAAAGAAATTCCCTAATTTGATAGGTTCTCGTGTTCAAGTTAAAAATGGTACTGCTTACAAAACCACTGGTGGTCTTTGTTCCAATGATTTAATGATGAACAAATGGGGGCGAATTGTTTCTCGTTTGAAGCATAAGACCGCCAAACGAGAACGCCGACTAGAGAAAGCCGGGTTTTTCGCACAAAAGGGAAAATTTGGTGTGATCAAAAAGGAGGGTACCCGTAAGAACAGACGCAACTCTCGAAAACACCATAAATAAAGGAAAAATCGAAAGAGTATAATTTTTTCATAACTATAATATATAGGTATGAAACGACCAGATCGAGCACTTGACGGATTCTATTATATTAAAAAATTGGGTGATGTAAAAGCAGGAAAGGGTAAAAAGTTCAAAGAATTGTTTGGTTCTCGTGAACAAGTGATGAATGGCACAGCGTATAAAACCCCTGGAGGTCTTACTGTAGATAACCTTATTGTCAATAAATACGGGCGAATTGTATCTAAAAAGAAGTTTTATACAGCTAAAAAGGAGAAACGTTTAGAAAAGTACGGTTATTTTGCTAAAAAAGGTAAATTTGGTTATGTTAAACGTAAGGGCACCAGGAAGGTAAGAAAGATGAAAGGTGGTCAGGGATCCGTAGGATCCCAACAAGAAGATGACGAAGAACATAAAGAAGAAGAACTCAATGAAGAATAGAGGTTAAGCTTTGTTACGTTGAATAGCTGTTATATAGATCTTATCTCTAGGAAAAATTATATCGTTTTGAATATATGTTGAAGCTGGAACCGGTATTACTTTAACAAAAGGAGTATATGTTAAACCACGATCGTCTAAAAATCCGTATGCATTCGGATAAAAAGGTGTCGGACGATTTGTGTTAACATATTGACGCAATAACTGTGACTTTGTAATGCTTGGGTCATTTCCAGTAGTAACTAATTTGTTATAATTAACAGGACATTTATTACATTTATTTATTATATTATTCATATTTACAGCAGATATAGAAGTCATATAATATATAATATATATTATATATTATGACTATCACATTTAGATCATCTGGACAACAGGTAGCAGTTGCTTCTTACAAATTTTTATTTCCTTCTCTAAACTATACACTTATTACCAATGGATCTTCAACAGCTGGTTGGACTAGTTATGCCGGCACTTTAACATCCGATAGTGGTTTCGGAAATCCGGCGCCATCATTCAATGGTAGTACTAATAGTATTGCTTACATAAATATAACATCAATCATACCGGGATTTACAACTTTTTGGGGACGAACGATTAAATTTGATGCGTGGGCTCCAACTAATGGGTTGGTAGACGTTTTCATCGGTACTAATTCAACTGGTGCAGGAGGTAGTGTTTTTAGAGTAGATGGAAGATCAGGTTATTATAGTGGAATAAATACTACTACGGCAACTTCATCACCGTGGGGTTTTACTGCTACAAATTGGAGTGCTTCTACTGGACCACAGTTAACAGGTGGAACCTGGTATACAATTATTATCACAATAGCGGCAAATGGTTCAGCGAGTTGGACATACAATGGAACGGCTTGGAATGGCACTAGCTATACGATTAATAATGGTGGAACATATTTTGTTTTTGAACCAGAGGTGGCAGTAGGATATATAGATAATATTTATATTGCTTAGATAAATTCATAGGGGGGACCCTACAAAAAATTGATTTTAATAAAAGGTTTAAACATAATGAACACTATTATAGTACTGATTATGTCGTCGAACACACTCACTAATAAGTTGGTCATCAAGGTGAAGGCAAAGGCAGGTGAACAGGATCTTGCCCAGCAATATCAGCGTAAAACTGATAAACAGCATATCCTGGATAATCCTGACACCTACATTGGTTCGGTAGAAAATGTAGATGCCCAAATGTGGGTATTCGACGACGCAAATAAAAAAATTGTCCTCAAAGATATTGAATATATCCCTGGTCTTTACAAGCTGTTTGATGAAGGTATTGTGAATTGCCGAGATCACGTTATTCGTATGATCCAATCTAAAAATATTGAAAAAAAATTCGTAACCTATATTGATACCACTATCAACGACGATGGTACTATTACAATGGCGAATGATGGTAATGGTATTGATGTCGCCAAACATCCCGAATACGATTTGTGGATTCCGGAGATGATCTTTGGTCATCTACGAACTTCGACCAATTATAACAAAGATGAAAAAAAGATTGTGGGTGGAAAGAACGGATTTGGATTCAAATTGGTGTTGATTTGGTCCGAATATGGCAAGGTCGAAACGGTGGATCACGTACGTGGGCTCAAATACGTTCAGGAATTCAACAGAAACTTGGACGAGATTTGCCCGCCAACAATTACCAAAGTTTCGACCAGTACCAAACCGTATACCAAGGTGACCTTTAAACCTGATTATAAGCGTTTAGGTATCCACGGTCTGACATCAGATATGCTCTCGCTCTTAAAAAAGCGTGTCTATGATATTGGTGCAGTAACAGATCATTCAATCAAGAAAATCAAAGTAGGACTCAATGACGAAACCATTCCTGTGAAAAATTTCCAACAATATATTGATTTGTATATTGGAACCAAAGACGAATGTAAAAGAGTTTACGAACAAAGCGATGATCGCTGGGAATACGCGGTGGCAATGTCCCCTACCCACGAATTTATTCAAGTTTCATTTGTGAATGGTATTGCCACATTCAAGGGTGGAAAACACGTCGATTATATTGTCGGACAAATCGTGCGAAAATTGTGTGACTATATTGAGAAAAAGAAAAAGATCAAGGTGAATAGTTCAGCTATCAAGGAACAGTTGATTCTGTTTCTACGTTGTGATGTAGAAAATCCATCGTTTGACAGTCAGACCAAGGATTTTATGAACACACCGTCCTCTAAATTTGGATCATCGTGCCAAGTATCCGATGCTTTTATCGAAAAGGTGGCGAAGATGGGGGTGATGGATTTGGCGTGTTCGTTGACTGAAGCCAAAGAAAACAAACTGGCAAAGAAAACTGACGGATCCAAGACCAAATCGATCCGTGGTATTGCCAATTTCATTGATGCAAATCATAGTGGAACAGCACAATCCAAAGATTGTATTTTGATTTTATGTGAGGGGCTCAGTGCGCTCTCCGGTATTGTCTCTGGGCTTTCTTCCGAAGACCGTAACACAATGGGTATTTATCCTTTGAAAGGCAAATTGTTGAATGTGCGTGGTGAAGTCATTAAGCGGATCGCAGAAAACAAGGAGATTAGTGATTTGAAAAAGATCCTGGGTCTTGAGACAGGTAAAGTATATGATTCGATCACAGATGTTCATAAGCATTTGCGGTATGGAAAAGTGATGATACTTACTGATGCAGATACTGACGGATCCCATATCAAAGGTCTCTGTATCAATCTCTTCCATAGCGAATGGGCATCGCTGATTCATATTCCAGGATTTCTATCTTTTATGAATACGCCTATTCTACGGGCCAAGAAAGGATCGCAAACATTGTTATTTTATAATGATGGTGAATATATGACCTGGAAAGAAACACAAGGTGAAAATAGCACCAAAGGATGGACTATCAAATATTTCAAAGGGTTGGGTACGTCAACCTCTGCAGAATTCAAGGAATATTTTGCCAATAAGAAAATTGTCGATTTTGTGTATACTAATCAAATTAGTGATGATTCTATAGATAAAGTATTTAATAAACATCGACCGGATGATCGTAAGACTTGGCTCGAAAACTATGATAAAACTGCTTATTTAGATACAAGTAGTCCACAAGTTACATACGAACAATTCTTCGATAAGGAAATGATACATTTCAGTACCTACGATTGTGCGCGGTCAATTCCGAATATGGTAGACGGTCTCAAGATATCGCTTCGTAAAAGTTTATTCAGTGCATTTAAACGTAAATTGAATAGCGAAATAAAGGTAGCACAATTTTCCGGATATGTATCTGAGCATTCATCATATCATCATGGAGAGGCAAGTTTAAATTCTTGTTTGGTTGGAATGGCTCAAACTTTTGTAGGATCAAATAACGTAAATTTACTTGAACCACACGGACAATTTGGATGTCTTGCACCTAATACAAAAATTATTATGTGGGATGGCTCTATCAAACTTGCAAAAGATGTGATTATTGATGATAAGTTGGTTGGTGATGATGGACACCCACGAACGGTTTTAAAAACAACCAATGGCATTGATGATATGTATGAAATTTGTGATGCAAAAGGTATGAATGTCACAGTAAACAGCCAACATATACTAACATTATATTTTCCCAAAAATATGGAAATATATTGGAAAGAATCTGCTTCTTCTTGGAAAATGATGTATTTTGATAATGAGAAAATAACAGAAAAAGCATTCAGAACTTGCGATAAAAAAACAAATACTAGTGATCATTTTAATAAGTCTATTCTCACAAAAGAAGAAGCTTATGATAAAATTGTGAAATTCAAACAGAGCATTTCTGATAAATATTCTACTAGTAAAATTATTGATATCAAATTGGTAGACTATATTAAGTTGTCCGACAGTAATAAACGGCGCATATTTACGGTAAATAATATGAATCCTATTAGTTGGGAAAAAAAAGATGTCCCTATTAACCCATATATATTTGGCGCTTGGTTAGGAGATGGTGATCATAGCGGGTGTGGTATGACAACAATAGACGATGAACTAGTTAAAGAATATGCAATTTGGGCTGATACCATTAATTGCGAACTTACCCATCAAAATAATTCCGGACGTGACGACTGTTATCATTATGGAATTAGAAGAAAAGGATCAGGTACAATGGTATCAGTAGGTGATAAAAATAATAGTTCTGTAAATTGCCAAGCGTGTATTAATTCAAAAAAATCACATCCCTCTTGTGATTGGGCATTTGAAAAAACAGAAACAAAAACTATTTATGGAACTACATCACACGGACAAACTAGAAGTGACTTGAACCCTTTTAAAGAGTTGCTTAAGAATAATAATCTTTATAAAAATAAACATATTCCAGATTACTACATATTCAATGATGAGTTTACTCGACTAGAATTATTAGCTGGATTTGTGGATACTGATGGTTGCGTAAAAAAAAATAATGGTGTTATCTCATCAATTGAAATTTCTCAATCTGAAAGATTGCACGGCAATCTTATTGATAAATTAGATTATATTTGCAAAACGCTAGGGTTTTATACAACTATTAGTTTAACATCTACTGACAAGAAAACTCAAGAAGGTCTCGATAGAACTATGAAATGTTTGAGAATCTTTGGGGATCTAGAAAGAATTCCTATGAGAGTGGAAAGAAAAAAAATTGCAAAAACTATTAAATCAACTATCTCAATGCATCATCAAAGTTTTGTTGTTAAATATATTGGCAAAGGTGAATTTTATGGATGGAGTATTGATGGCAATGAACGTTTCCTATTAGGTAATTTTATGGTAACCCATAATAGTCGTCTACAAGGCGGAAAAGATAGTGCATCTGAAAGATATATCTTTACGATGCTTAACCCTGTAACAAGAGCAATTTTCCCTGAAGCTGATGATGCAGTATTGTCTTATCTGAATGACGATGGAACAATGGTTGAACCCGAATACTATGTCCCTATCTTGCCATTTGCCCTTGTCAATGGTATTTCAGGTATTGGCACGGGATTCTCGTGCAACATTGAACCTTATAATCCGAAACAGTTGATTCAATATTTGCGTAACAAATTGCAAAACCATTTGAATGCAATGGAATTCGTCCCTTATTACGAAGGGTTCCAAGGTGAGGTGATCAAAATGTGTGATAACAAGTATTTGATCAAGGGAAAGTATGAAAAAATAGGTGATGATAAGATTCGTATTACCGAGCTTCCTGTCGGGACGTGGACAATGCCGTATACGACTTTCTTGGAAGGATTGTTGGACGGTGGTGTAGATAAAACAGGTAAAAAGGTAGCACCTACTATCAAAGATTTCACCTCAGTATCGACGGAAGTTACGGTAGATTTTACAGTGGTATTCCCCAAAGATAAATTGGAGGAGCTGGAAGCCACAGTCGATGCAAACGGTTGCAATGGATTAATGAAAACGTTGAAATTATTTACCACGGTAAGTACTACAAATATGCATATGTTCAACTCGGAATGCAAGCTTCATAAATATGGGTCTGTCGAAGAGATCATTGACGACTTTTATGGTGTGCGAATGGGGCTCTATCAGAAACGTAAGGATTATTTGGTCGATGCAATGTCACAAAAGCTGGTGAAATTGTCGAACCGAGCACGATATATCCAAGAAACGTTGAAAGGAACGATTGATTTGCGTAAGAAGACTGCGCAACAAGTAACAGATTTATTAACAGGACTCAACTTTGCAACGATTAGTTCCGTAAACGGAGCTCGTAAGAGCGATGTTAATGGAACATCCGGTGACACTCTAGTGGAACCGGATGATGGTGACTTCAAATATTTGATCAAGATGCCGATGGATTCAGTCACTGAGGAAAATGTTGCGAATATTATGAAAGAGAAGGCGGATACTGAAGCAGAACTTGCGATACTGAGAGCAACAACATTGGAGACAATGTGGTTGGGCGAATTAGGCACGTTGGAATCCGCGTACGATACCTATAAGAAAAAACGCGAAACAATTCAATCTGGTAAATCTACAGGGTCAAGTGATAAGAAGAAAATAATGAAAGTTAAAAAATAGGGTCATCATCCGTCGATTTCATCCTTTCCTCAGCAACCGAAGGTTGCAAGGTTGAGAACCCTACGGGTTCTCCGACCGAATCAGCTTTGCTGATTCTAGGAAAGGATCTACGTTTCGAGAAGCTGCTTTGCAGCGCATCGAAACGTCCACCGATCGAAGATCGTCTGCGCGCACCAAAGTTCTCCGGTGGCCGCAGGCCACCTATGAACTTAGTAGTTGAGGGGCTACGCCCCTCTGACTACATCTAAGGATG
>TBL_comb47_HYPODRAFT_10003153_pt1 | contig 19789 bp, 17 predicted proteins | sample TroBogypolimnion_40_FD_10682 | JGI IMG/M metagenome (IMG submission 10682) | reverse complement strand
CGGCCAGCAAACATATTGCACCAGCGTGCTCGTGCCGCCATTGTTTTGATGCGTGAAGCCGCCATAAAAATAGCCCGAGCCACTGTCCGAACTGCTGACATATTCCTCGTGAATCGCATCGTAAATGCCTGGCGGCGCATTCGGCGTCCGGTAGTCCTGCATGATGCAATCGGACCCGCTGCCGACATTATAATAATGATACTGCGCCCAACTGCGGAGTGGCGCCAGCATCATAACCACCGTCAAACCAAGCCAAAGCAAGGAGCGGAAACGAAGGGTGTTTTTCATGTTCAATCAGGTGTGATGAGCCAACTTAGCGTGCTCCTAAAATAAAGCCAAAACCGGCCCAAGACGATACCACGTTTGGGGGAGATTGGTTTCGGCGGACGCTGGTAATCTTCGTTTTTCGGACCTCGGCTTGCGTTTTGTTCAAATTCGTTTCATCCTAAACTGAGTTATGCAGCAACCGCTTGCCATTGTCTTTTACGAACGCCTAATGCCGGGCAGCCAGTTGGTCAACCGGCTGCAGGATTTGCATTACCGCGTGCAGACAGTGGATAACGCGGGGCGGCTGGCGGCGGTGGTGCAGGAAGGCAAACCGCTGCTGTTGGTCGCCGACCTCGCCGCCAAAGGCGATGTCATTGGCGCCATCGAAAAAATCAAAGCCGACCCCGCCACGAATCATGTGCCGGTGATCGCTTTCGCGCCGGACCAGGCCACGGAGAAATTCGCCGCCGCGCAAAAAGCCGGGGCCATCCTCACCGTCGCCGAAAGTGCGTTGACCAGCCATTTGTCGCAACTGCTGGAACAGGCGTTGGCGATGGATTAAACAGTCTGACCAGCCCTGTCCGCTTCCGACGGCCAGGCTACCTGTAGCGACCGGGAAATCATTCCCACCCAGAAATTAACAGCCTCCACCCGTTTCATTCGGTAAGGAATGAAAGTGTGTCCGAACAGCGCAAGGCCATCGGTTTTCTTCCGTTTTTCTTCCGTTTTCCCGCACGCGGCAACCCCAAACTCCCGCCCTTAAACAACTTAGGTTGCATCTTTGGCAAAATAGGAGAGGTCGGTTAAGGGCGGGCCGTTTAACTTGCATCAGGTCGGCGGTGGCCGAACCGAGCAAACCAACAAACCATTTTTGCAACCGCCCCATTCACCAAATCTCTGCATGAAAAAATCCCCTGTGTTCAAAACCATTGACGGCTGCGAGGCCGCCGCCTACGTCGCCTTTCGCGTGAACGAAACGATGGCGATTTATCCCATCACCCCGTCGTCGCCCATCGCCGAGTGGTGCGACCAGTGGGTTTCCGAGGGCAAAAAAAACCTCTGGCAAACACAACCAGCCATCGTGGAAATGCAGAGCGAAGGCGGCGCGGTGGCCGCCGTCCACGGCATGTTGCAAACCGGCACGATGAGCACCACGTTCACGGCGTCGCAGGGCTTGCTGCTGATGATCCCGAACATGTTCAAGATCGCCGGCGAATTGTTGCCGACGGTGTTCCACGTCACCGCCCGCACGGTGGCCACGCACGCGCTCTCCATTTTCGGCGATCACAGCGACGTGATGGCCTGCCGCTCCACCGGCTGGGGGATGATCTCCGCGAACTCCGTGCAGGAGACAATGGATTTTGCTTTGATTTCCCAAGCCGCCACGCTGCGCTCGCGGTTGCCGTTCATCCACTTTTTCGACGGGTTCCGCACCTCGCACGAAGTTTCCAAAATCGAAATGCTCGACGACGCCGTAATGCGGGCGTTGATTGACGACCAACTCATCGCGGCGCACCGCGCCAATTCGATGACGCCAGACAAACCGGTGCTGCGCGGCACGGCGCAAAACCCCGACGTGTTTTTCCAAGGCCGCGAAGCCGCGAACGCGTTTTATGCCGCCTGTCCCGACATCGTGCAAGGCGTCATGGATGAATTCGCGAAATTGACCGGTCGATCTTACAATCTGTTTGATTACGTCGGCGCGAAAGACGCGGAACGCGTCATCGTGCTGATGGGTTCCGGAGCCGAAGCCGCGCATGAAGCGGTGGACACGCTGGTGGCTAAGGGCGAAAAGATCGGCATTCTCAAAGTGCGGCTCTACCGGCCCTTTGATGGCAAACGTTTCATTGCCGCCCTGCCCGCTTCCGTCAAAAAAATCGCGGTCCTCGACCGCACCAAAGAACCGGGCGCCACGGGCGAACCGCTGTACCAAGACGTCGTCACAGCGCTGATGGAAGAAACCGCCGCCGGTCGCTCGCATTTGCTGAGTGTGCCCGCCGTCCTCACCGGCCGCTACGGTTTGTCCTCGAAAGAATTCACGCCCGCGATGGTCAAAGCCGTGTTCGACAATCTGTCCACCGCCGCGCCGAAGAATCATTTCACGGTTGGCATCAACGACGATGTGAATCACACGAGCTTGGCGTACGACGCTAATTTTTCCACCGAGCCGGCCAACGTGGTCCGCGCCTTATTTTACGGCCTCGGCGCCGACGGCACGGTCGGCGCGAATAAGAATTCCATCAAAATCATCGGCGAGGAAACCGAAAATTATGCGCAGGGCTATTTTGTGTACGACTCGAAAAAGTCCGGCTCGATGACTGTTTCGCATTTGCGCTTTGGTCCGCAGCCAATTCGCTCGTCGTATCTCATCACCAGTTCCAACTTCGTCGCGTGCCATCTGCCGGTGTTTCTGGAACGATACGAAATGCTGCGCAGCCTCGTGACCGGCGGCACATTTCTGCTGAACACGCCGCGCTCGAAAGAGGAAATCTGGGCGTCGCTGCCGACGCCGGTGCAGGAAATTCTGCTCGCGAAAAAAGCTAAATTCCACGTCATCAACGCTACCAAAGTCGCCCGCGAAAGCGGCATGGGCGGTCGCATCAATACAATCATGCAGGTCTGCTTCTTCGCGCTCTCCGGCGTGCTGCCGAAGGACGAGGCGATTGCCGCCATCAAGAATTCCATCAAGAAAACCTACGGCAAAAAAGGCGACGAAATCGTCCAGATGAATTTGAAGGCCGTGGATAATACGCTCGCCAACCTGTACGAAGTCAATGTGGTGGACAACAAAATCAATGGCGCCGGTCCGCTGCTCCCGCCCATCACCCCGAATGCGCCGGAATTTGTGCGCCACGTGCTCGGCAAAATTGCCGCTGGCAACGGCGACGAGTTGCCGGTCAGCGCGTTTCCCAACAACGGCTCGTTCCCCACCGCGACAGCGCAATATGAAAAGCGCAACCTCGCGCTGGAGATTCCGGTGTGGGACGAAAAAATCTGCATCCAATGCCTAAAGTGCGTGGCGATTTGTCCGCACGCCACCATCCGCGCCAAAGTTTATGACGCAGCGGAGCTGAAGAATGTGCCGCCAAGCTTCAAGGCAGTGGATTCGCGCATTCCTGAATTCAAAGGTCAGAAATTCACGCTGCAAGTCGCGGCGGAAGATTGCACCGGTTGCGCCATCTGCGTGGACGTTTGCCCGGCCCGCAACAAGACCGAAACCAAACTCAAAGCCATCAACATGCGCCCGCAGCCGCCGTTGCGTGCGGCCGAGGCGGTGAACTGGGATTTCTTCCTGCAATTGCCGGAAGTGGACCGGCGCAAAATCAAGTCGAGCGCGCTGCGCCAACAACAATTGTTGCAACCGTTGTTCGAGTTCAGCGGCGCCTGCGCCGGCTGCGGCGAAACGCCGTACATCAAAATGCTCACGCAGTTGTTCGGCGACCGCATGGTCGTGGCGAATGCGACGGGTTGTTCCTCGATTTACGGCGGCAATCTGCCGACCACGCCGTACGCGACCGACAAATGCGGTCGGGGACCGACGTGGTGCAATTCGCTGTTCGAGGACAACGCGGAATTCGGTCTCGGTTTCCGCGTTTCCATTGACCAGCAAAAACATTTCGCTGGCGAATTGCTCAAAAAGCTCGCGCCGCAACTCGGCGATGAATTCATTAGCTCCATTCTCAACGCCGACCAGAGCGATGAGGCGGGAATTTTTGAACAGCGCGAACGCGTGGCCGCTTTGAAACATAAGATTGCCCAACTGGACGCAACGGAAGCGAAATTGCTCGTGCCGCTGGCCGACCAACTCGTGAAAAAGAGCGTGTGGATTCTCGGTGGCGATGGCTGGGCCTACGACATCGGCTACGGCGGTTTGGATCACGTCCTCGCCAGCGGCCACAAGGTCAACGTGCTCGTCATGGACACGGAAGTTTATTCCAACACCGGCGGCCAGATGTCAAAATCCACGCCGCGCGGGGCGATTGCAAAATTTGCTGCTGGCGGCAAACCGGCGGGCAAAAAAGATCTCGGCTTGATCGCGATGAGCTACGGCAACATTTATGTGGCCAGTGTCGCGATGGGCGCGAAGGACGAGCACACGCTGAAGGCGTTCATCGAAGCCGAGTCGTATCCGGGCCCGTCGCTCATCATCGCCTACAGCCATTGCATCGCGCACGGTATCGCCCTGGATCAGGGCATTGGCGCGAAGCAGCAGAAGCTCGCGGTTGAATCCGGCCAATGGCTGCTCTACCGCTACGACCCACGCCGGGCGGAACGCGGCGAAAATCCGCTGCAACTGGATTCCGGCGCGGCCAAATCCAAAGTGTCGGATTTCATGTTATCGGAAAACCGGTTCAAGATGCTCACGAAGAGCAAGCCGGAAGACGCCAAGAAATTTTTTGCCCAGTCCCAAGTGGACGCGGATCGGCGCTGGAAATTTTATCAATTCATGTCGCAGCGCGATTTGAAGACGGAAAATCCCGCCACCGCTCCGGCCGCCGAAGCCTGAACCAATAACGCCAACGAAATAAAAATATGGATCTCACCACCAATTATCTCGGTTTGAAATTGCGCTCCCCGCTGGTCGTCGCCGCGTCGCCGCTGTCGGAGGACTTGGACAACATCAAACGCATGGAAGATGCCGGTGCGGCCGCCATCGTGCTGTACTCGCTGTTTGAAGAACAACTGCGACAAGATCGTTTGGAACTCAACCAGCATCTGCAACAAGGCACCGAGAGTTTCGCCGAATCACTGAGCTATTTTCCCGACGCGGAGGAGTATCGCTTGGGGCCGGAAGAATATCTCAAGCACGTCAGCGCGGCCAAAAAAGCCACGCGCATTCCCATCATCGCCAGCCTCAACGGTTCCTCGACCGGCGGTTGGACGGAATACGCCAAGCAGATTCAGAAAGCTGGCGCCGATGCGTTAGAGCTCAATATTTATTATATTCCGACCGACATGAATTTGACCGGCACGGAAGTTGAACTGACTTATCTGGAAATCCTTAAAGCGGTGAAGGCCGAAGTGACCATTCCCGTCGCGGTCAAACTCAGTCCCTTCTTCAGCAACTTTGCCAACATGGCGAAGCGGCTCGATCAAGCCGGCGCCGATGGATTAGTTTTGTTCAACCGCTTTTATCAGCCGGACATCGAACTGGAATCGCTCGAAGTGAAACCGAATATTTTGTTGAGCACACCCATGGCGGCGCGGCTGCCGTTGCGTTGGATCGCGCTGCTGCATGGCCGGCTCCAGGCCAGCCTGGCGGCGACCAGCGGTATTCATCGCGCTTCTGACGCGTTGAAGATGCTGATGGCCGGCGCTGATGTTACGATGCTCTGCTCCACTCTGCTCCGCCACGGTATTCCGCAAATCTCGCTCATCGAGCGCGACCTCGCGGGCTGGTTGCAGGAACACGAATACGAATCGGTCAAACAACTCAAGGGCAGCCTGAGCCAGAAAAATTGTCCGGAACCCGCCGCCTTCGAGCGGGCGCAATACATGAAAGCCTTGACCGGTTACAACCACGCCGGCATATAAAATCAAACTTCGGAAACCTCGGCCGCTGGAAAAACCACCAGCGGCCGTTTTGTAGTCGGCGAAACTAAGAATTTTTGAACAGAAAGAAAAACCGGTAGAAAACTACTTCCCCACCTAAAACACTTCTGCCGGCAGGCCGGAAATTTGCCGGACACTTTGCGCGATCTGCGACAACACGCGCAACGGCAGATGTCCCCATTCGGAATTGACGCCCGGACGCCCGGCGGAGTAAATCTGCACGCGCGAAATTTGCGCGCCGCCGACTTTCAATTCCTTAAGGCGCAGAGCAAACTCGCGGATTTCCTCGAAGGGCGGTTCATCGCCGTGAACCGATGGAAATAAACTTTGGATGACCACCGGCCGCAGCCGGCCCAGCAGCAAAATGTTCGATAGAATTTTTTCGAGCGGCACATCGGGCTGGTTCACTTTGTCAATGAACCCCTGCGTTCCTCCGTCCAGTTTGATCCAAACTTCATCCAGTTTGGTGAGATAATCCAAGCCACGCAAAATATGCGATTGATCCAAGGCGGTGCCGTTGCTGAAAAGGACTATCTTGAAAAATCCGCCCAGCGCGCGCACACGCACGACCGCTTGCACGGCCTCAACAAAATTCGGCGACAACGTCGGCTCGCCATCGCCGCTCAACGCTACCTGCCGCAATTTGATCAGCTCGGCCGGCAACGAGCGATACCAGGGTCGCTCCATCGCCAGCCGGCCGCTCGCGATGCCGCTGATGGTCCGGCGCAATTCCGCCGCCATCACTTCCACGTCCAGCCGAGGTTCCGGCGCAGGAATCCGGCGGTCGACTTCGCAATAAGCACAGTTAAAATTGCACCGTTTGTCGGGATTCATGTTCACCCCCACAGAAAGACCGCCAGCGCGGGATGAAATGACCGTGTAAACAAAACGGTTGTTCAGAAAATCACGCGGCCGTTCAAACGCCGTTTCGCGCGACGGCATTTGAAAAAGACCATAAGTTTTTTTCTTGGACGGGGCCTCGGCGGGCAGTGATTGAACGACGGGTTGCTCCATAAATCTAGGAAAACCTACGGTGAGCAACGCTTTTCCGCCACACCCTGATTGCTCAAGGTTGAACAATTTTTGCCACCGGCGTGGGGATATTAAACTGAAGAATTACCTGATTTAATCAACCCCAAATCACTCTAGCAGATGCGCGGCAGTTGTTCGCCGCTTGGCATATCGAGAATGCGGCTCGCGCCCAGCAAACTTTTCAACGTGACCAGCGACCCGGATTGATCCACCACTCGGCCGATCAGCGCCGCCCCAGCAGCGACCGCAGACGACCGGAGAATTTCCGCCGCCCGCGCGGCATCACGCGCCGCCACAAAGGCGACAAACCGTCCTTCATTGGCGACATGCAACGGATCCAGCCCAAGCATTTCGCAGGCAGCGTGCACATCCTCGCGCACGGGGATCGCCTTTTGTTCCACGGCAATTTTTACTCCCGCTGCCTCGGCGATTTCGTTCAGAGCACTGGCCAAGCCACCGCGCGTCAGATCGCGCAAGCAATGAATTTCAATGCCCGCCGCCAACAGTTGCAAGACGATTTCGTGCACCGGCGCAGAATCACTTTCAATCGTGCTTTCAAATTGCAGACCTTCGCGCACGGCCATGATCGCCATGCCATGCCGGCCTAAATCGCCACTCACGAAAATCGCATCCCCGGGCTGGACATTCTGCGGCGCGATGACTTGCGCATGTTCGATCACGCCCAGTCCGGCGGTGTTGATAAACAGTCCGTCCCCTTTGCCTTTGTCCACGACCTTTGTGTCGCCGGTGATAATTTGCACGGAGCATTTTTGCGCCGCATCGCGCATGGAACACACGACGCGCCATAAAGTTTCCATCGGCAGACCTTCCTCGATGATAAATGCGCTGGTCAAAAAAAGTGGTCGCGCACCGCTCATCGCGAGATCATTCACCGTGCCGTGAACCGCCATGGAACCGATGTCGCCGCCGGGAAAAAAAATGGGGCGCACGACATACGAATCCGTCGTCATGGCCAGCCGGCCGGGCGGCACGGTGAATTGCGCGGAGTCGTGGCGCGTGTCGAGAATGGGATTGCGGAAGGCGCGGCCAAAAACGTCTTCCAGCAGCCGATGCATCAATTTGCCGCCGCCGCCGTGCGCCATCAGGACGTGCGGATATTGGGCAATCGGAAGCGGGCAGGTGGCGCTAAAATCGGGCGCGTTCATTGGGTCACCACTCTTTCGGTAGGCTCGTGCCGCCGGTAGCGATAGTAGGCCGCGCAGGCTCCTTCGCTCGAAACCATCGTCGCGCCGAACGGATGTTCCGGCGTGCAGCGCGTGCCGAATGCGGGACATTCGTGCGGCTTTTTCAAACCCTGCAAGATAAGACCCGCAATGCATTCGGCGGGCTCCTCGACGCGATGGTCGGTGAGCTGGAATTTTTTGGCTGCATCGAACGCCGCGTAAGTTTCCCGCAGGCCTAATCCGCTTTGCGGAATTTCCCCGATGCCGCGCCATTTACGCGGGACGACTTGGAAGACTTGGCGGACGAGATCCTGCGCCGGCTGGTTGCCCGCGCGGCTCACGGCGCGGACGTATTGATTTTCGACCTCCGCCCGTCCGGATTCTAATTGCAGCACAGTCAGCAGAATGCCATGCAAAATATCCAACGGCTCGAAACCAGTTACGACGATGGGCACCTGATATTTTTTCGCCAGCGGAAAATATTCCTCGTAGCCCATCACGGCACAGACGTGACCGGCGGCAAGAAATGCCTGCACGCGGCAGTTCGGTGCGGACATCAGCGCCTCGATCGCCGGCGGCACGAGCACGTGCGAAATGAGCAGTGAAAAATTTTTAAGACTTTTCGCCGCCGCTTGGTAAACAGCCATGGCTGTGGCCGGCGCAGTGGTTTCAAATCCGACACCAAAAAAAACCACCTCGCGATCCGGATTTTCGGCGGCCAGTTTCACGGCATCGAGCGGTGAATAAACGATGCGCACATCACCGCCCTTTGCTTTCACCGCTAGAAGGTCGGTGGTGCTGCCGGGCACCCGCAACATGTCGCCGAAGGACGTGAAAATCACTTCCGGCCGCGCGGCGATTTCCAGCGCTTGATCAATCACTTCGAGCGGGGTCACGCAGACGGGGCAGCCGGGGCCGTGGATCAACGTAATTTTTGGCGGCAACAGCTCATCAATCCCAAATTTCACAATGGCGTGCGTCTGCCCGCCGCAGACTTCCATGATGGTCCACGGCCGCGTGGTGACGCGATGGATTTCGGCCGCGAGTTTCTGCGCGAGGTCGCCATCGCGATACTCGTCGAGAAACTTCATTTGCCCGCCTCCTGAATTTCGCCGAGTTCGCCCATCTGCTGGAGATATTCAAACACCTTTTGCGCTTCCGCTTCGTCCACTTTGCTCAGGGCAAAACCGACGTGGACAATGACGTAATCCCCGACCTGCACCTCGGGCACATAAGCCAGACTGGCTTCTTTCACGACGCCGCTGAAATCAATACGGCCCATGCGCGTCAGCGCGTCATCGCCGCGGATGCTCATCACTTTGCCGGGAATCGCAAGACACATTGGTTATTCCTGTTGGAGATATTTTCCGGTTGTTTGAACACGCTTATCTAAGCACAGGAGAGCACGCGCAAGCAACTGGCATTTTTGGGCGTCTTGCGGGTTCCAACTTTCACCGCCAAATGCCAGCCACATCTTGCTCGACGATTGCGCGGCTCGGGGTTAATTTGAGGTATGTCTAAGGAATCGCAAGCGGCTTCCAGTAAAATTAACCTCCGTCGGCCCGATGTCATGGAAGCCGTGTCCGCGCAGGTGCTGTCGCATTACCGGAGTGAAATCGTAGAAAACATCCGCGCCAACGGCGGCGTATTATCTGCTCAGGGCATCACGGTAAAACTCGCGAAGGAATTTGGGTTTTGCTACGGCGTGGAACGCGCTATTGACCTGGCCTATGCCGCCCGCAAATATTTTTCCGACGTTTCGCCGCAAACGCCCATTTACCTGCTCGGCGAAATCATTCACAACCCGGAAGTGAACGATCAAATCCGCAACATGGGCATCAAGATTATTTCCCCCAAGCCGACCGATGAGGAAGTGGCTTTGCTCCAAACCGGCGACGTGGTCATCATCCCGGCCTTCGGCACCGAAGTCAGCACGCGCAAAAAATTGGAAAACAAAGGCTGCGTGCTCGTGGACACCACCTGCGGCGACGTGATGAGCGTGTGGAAACGCGTGCGCCAATATTCGAAGGAACACGTCACCAGCATCATTCACGGCAAAGCCAAACACGAGGAAACCAAAGCCACGACCTCTCAGGCGCGGGCTTACGGCAGCGGCCATTATCTCGTGGTATACAACCTCGCGGAGACGGATTTCGTCTGCAATTTCATTTTGCACGGCGGCGACAAAAACGAGTTTCTGAAAAAGTTCGAAGGCGCGTTCTCGGCGGGCTTTGATCCTGAACTGCATTTGCAAGCCGTCGGCGTGGCAAATCAAACCACGATGCTGCGCGGCGAAACGGAAGAAGTGCAACGCCGCTTCCGCGCAGTCATGGAAAAAAAATACGGCGCGGAAAACATCGAACAACATTTTCGTTTCTTCGACACCATCTGCGGCGCGACGCAGGACCGCCAGGATGCTCTCGAAAAAATGCTCTTGGACCCGCCAAATTTGCTCATTGTAGTCGGCGGCTACAATTCCTCCAACACGTCGCATCTTGCCGAAATGGGCGAGGCCAAGTTGCCGACATATTTCATCAAAAACGCCTCCAAGATGGAATCCGACAAGCTCATCCACCACTACAATCAGCACCTGAAGCAGGAAGTCGAGACGCGCGACTGGCTGCCGGCTGGCGACATCACCGTTGGCATCACCGCCGGCGCGAGTTGCCCTAACAACCTGATCGAAGACACCATCCGGCGACTCTTTGCGCTGCGCGGCATCGCCGTTCAGGAGTTGTTGAAAAAATAATGCCCGCCATCGCTCCGCAAAAACCAGCCCAACCAGTTCAACCAAAAAATAAATTCCATGCCGCGCTATCGTCAGGAACTTGAAACCGTTGAACGGCAAGTACTTGCTCCATTCGCCCAATTCAGCGGTGATTCGCGCGGCCGGCAATTTGCCGAGCCCCCGCCCGTCTGGCGCACCCAATACCAGCGCGACCGCGACCGCGTCATTCACTCGCGCGCCTTCCGCCGGCTGGAATACAAGACGCAGGTTTTTCTCAACGGCACCGGCGATCATCTGCGCACCCGGCTCACGCACACGATCGAAGTCGCGGCGATTTCGCGGAATCTTTCCAGCGCGCTACGCCTCAACACCGATCTGGCCGAAACCATCGCGCTCGCGCACGACCTCGGCCATTCGCCTTTTGGGCACAAAGGCGAAACGGTGTTGAACGAGCTAATGCGCCGGCACGGCGGTTTTGAGCACAATCACCACAGCTTGCGCATTGTCGAGGAATTGGAGCAAAAATATCCGGATTTTTCCGGGCTAAATTTGTCGTGGGAAGTGCTCGAAGGTCTGGCCAAACATCAAACCGCCTTTGACCGGCCCGGCGTGAAAAAAGGCTTCATCGCCAAGCACCCTTCACTCGAAGCGCAGATCGCGAATCTCGCGGACGAAATTACTTATTATAGCCACGATCTCGACGACGGGCTGGATTCCGAACTGCTGTCCGAAACGGAATTGACCCGTCATGTGCGCATCTGGGCACACGCGGCGCAACAGGTGAAGAAAGAGCATGGCAATCCGCCGGACGAATGCCGCCGCTATTTCATCATTCGCACCATCATTGACATGCAGCTGGCAGACGTCATTGCAACGAGTGAAAAATTGATCACCGCGGCCGGCGTCCAGAGTGCGGATGACGTGCGCAAATTTGCGAAGCGGCTGATTCAATACAGCCCCGAGCGAAAAAAACTCAATTTGGAACTCCGCCGGTATCTTTACAAAAATTTGTATTTTAATCCGGTCGTCAACGAGCCGCACATCCGCGCGCGCCAATTGTTGAAAGATCTGTTCGCGCATTATCTCCGGCATCCCGCCGAAATCGCCCAGTTCACCCCCAAACGCATCACGCGCGTCAGTCGGCACCGAGCCGTGTGCGATTACATCGCCGGCATGACCGATCGCTACGCCATCGCGGAGCACAAGCGCATTTTCGGCAACACGCTCAAATTCGCCTAACGCTCTCGTCCGACGGAAGCTGCGCGAGCAATTCGGAAACTGTTTTTATCTGGCCCGGCAAAATAAATGTCGGCGCGATTTCGCTCAACGGCTGCAATACGAATCGTCGCTGAACGGCACGCGGATGCGGCAATGTCAGTTGCGGCGAATGCTTAATTTCGTCGGCAAAAGCAATCAAGTCCAAGTCCAGCGGGCGCGGTTCGTTCAGAATTTTTTTGGGCTGCCGCCCAAATTCCTGTTCCATTGCCTGCAGTTTTTTCAGCAGCGATTCCGCCGTCTCGTCGGCGCGCGGTACCAAGCCGACCACGGCGTTCACGAATTCCGGCGAGTCGGGCGGACAATCCACGGGCGTCGTCAGCCAGAGGGAAGATCTTTGGATGGGCTGGTCGGAGTTTTTTTGCAACTGCGCCATCGCGTGCAAAACTGCTTGCCGCGCATTGCCCAGATTGGAACCGAGGGCGATAAACGCCTGTTTTGATTTTTGATTTTTGATTTTTGAGTTCAAGAGAATCTGGCCATTGCCGACAACTCCAAACTAAACATCAAACTAAAAATCACTTCAACCCGAGCACGTCCTGCATATCGTAAACACACGGCTTTTGCGTCACCACCCACTGCGCCGCCCGCAGCGCGCCATTGGCAAAAGTTTCGCGACTCGAAGCTTTGTGGGTCAATTCCACGCGTTCGCCGGTGTTCGCAAAAATAACCGTGTGGTCGCCCACAACATCGCCGCCGCGAATGGAGTGGACGCCGATTTCGCTCTGAGTGCGCTCGCCGACGATGCCGGCGCGACCATGCCGCGCCACGTCGGTCAGATGCACCTTGCGCGCTGCAGCGAGAATTTCCGCCAGTGATTTGGCGGTGCCGCTGGGTGCGTCTTTTTTCAAGCGATGATGCATTTCCACGACTTCCAAATCGAAATCCGGACCGAGAATTTCCGCCGCCTTGCGCGTGAGCCAGAACAGCGTGTTGACGCCGGTGGAAAAATTCGACGCCCAAACCATCGGGATTTCCTTGGCCAGCTTGCGGATTTCAAATGTATCGGTATCGCTGTGCCCGGTGGTGCCGATGACCAAAGCCTTGTGATGCTGGGCGCATTGCGCGGCCACCGCTACCGTCGCCGCGTGCGAACTGAAATCAATCACCACATCGGCCTGCGCGATGACCGCAGCCAAATTGTCGCCGGCGTCAATTTTGGCGACGAGGGCCAGACTGCGATGCTGCGGCGCACACTGCACGAGCGCCTGCCCCATGCGGCCTTTGTATCCGTTGATGATGATTTTGGTCATAGTCATTCGCTGTGGCAGTCGAGAGCGGAAATTGTAAAACAACTTCCCTCCGGCAATTTAAGTTTACAAAATTTTGCAAGACTTCAACGTTTGCTGGAGTTTCGCGCGGCTGGCGGCGGCGAGCGGCACGAGCGGCAATCGGTATTCTTCTTGAATCAAACCCAGCAGTGCCAGCGCGGCCTTGACGGGAACTGGATTGGTTTCCACAAACAAATCTTTGAATACCGGATAAAATTTCGCGTGGATCTGCGCCGCCGTTTTCACGTCGCCGGCGGCGAAGGCGTTGACCATCGCGGAAACCTCGCGCGGAATCACGTTCGACGCCACACTGATGACGCCCTGCGCGCCGACGGACATGAACGGCAGCGTCAGCGAGTCTTCGCCGGATAAAATCGTGAATTGCCCGCCGAGGGCCGCGCGCAGTTGCGAGACGCGGTCGCAGCTCCCGCCGGCTTCTTTGATGCCGACGATCGTTTGGCATTCTTTCGCGAGCCGCTGAACGGTATCCACACCGATTTCAATGCCGCAACGACCGGGAATGCTGTACAACACCAAGGGCAGTTTGGTTGCCTGCGCGATGGCTTTGAAATGTTGATAAAGTCCTTCCTGCGTGGGCTTGTTGTAATATGGCGCGACTTGCAGTGAGCCGTCTGCGCCCGCCTTGGCTGCCGCCTTGGTGAGATAAATCGCCTCGCTGGTTGAATTGCCGCCGGTGCCGGCTAGGACCTTAATTTTGCCGCGCGAAAACCTCACCGCCAGCTCGATGATTTTGATGTGCTCGGCATAATCCACTGTGGGCGATTCGCCCGTGGTGCCGACCGGCACAATGCCATCAACGCCGCCCTCAATCTGTATTTTGATCAGGCGGGCGAGCGCAGTTTGATCCAATTTGCCGTTTTTGAACGGGGTAACAATTGCCGTGTAAGTGCCGGTGAACATGATTTAATCTGGTCGTTAATTTAGCCGAAAACCACAGGTTGGCGAGAATGAATTTATCACGTGAACGGGAAAAAACCGGTTTGGTTTGACCGCCGTCGGTTTGGTTGCTAAAAAGAACCCGTGACTTCTCACCACCTAATTTTTCTATGAGCAAAACCAAGCGCCCCCAATTTTCCCGGATTCTCCTCAAACTCAGCGGCGAAGCGCTCGGCGGCGAAGCCGGCATTGGCATCAACGCCGAAGCTGTCCAAAGCATGGCCGAACAGATTTGCGAAGTGCGCGAACTCGGCGTGCAAGTGGTCGTCGTCGTGGGCGGCGGCAATATTTTCCGCGGCCTTGCCGGCAGCAAACGCGGCGTGGAACGCGCCACGGGCGATTACATGGGCATGCTCGCCACGGTCATCAATTCGCTCGCCCTCCAAGACGCACTGGAAAAGCTCGGCGCGCCGACCCGCGTGCAGAGCGCCATCGCCATGTCACAAATTGCGGAGTCCTTCATCCGCCGCCGCGCCGTGCGGCATCTGGAAAAAAATCGCGTGGTAATTTTCGGCGGCGGCACCGGCAACCCATATTTTTCGACCGACACCGCTGCTGCGCTGCGCGCGAATGAAATCGGCGCGGAAGTTATTTTGAAGGCAACCAAAGTGGACGGCATCTACGACAGCGATCCGAAGAAAAACCCCACCGCCAAGCGGTTTGCGGAAATCTCCTACATTGACGCGTTGCAGAAGCGGTTGCAGGTGATGGATTCGACGGCGTTTTCGCTCTGCATGGACAATAAGATGCCTATTATTGTTTTTGATTTTTTCCGACCGCACAATCTGCGCCGGGTGATTTTGGGCGAAAAAGTTGGCACGCTCGTCACCGGCTGAGCCAATCCAGCAATCAAGCCGGGAAATATTTTTCCCGGCTTTTTTATTGCCACCACTTCATGCCCGAACTCCCGGAAGTCGAAATCCTCGTCCGCCATTTGCGTCCCCTGCTCCACCGCCAGACCATTCGCGAGGTGCAGGTACGTCGCGCGGCCGTTTTGGCGCCCACCTCGGTAGCGCAGTTGCAAACGGCTTTGGTCGGCGCCACCTTTCAAGAAATAACCCGGCGCGGAAAATTTCTGCGCTTTGAACTGCGCGCAAAAAATTCGCGCTCGCCACTGGTTTTGCTCGGACATTTGGGCATGACCGGCCGGATGTTTCTGGCCCGAAAAAGCGAGCCGCTGCCAAAACATGCCGCCGTGATTTTGGATTTGGGCCGCCGCAATTTTATCTACGACGACCCTCGCTATTTTGGTCGCCTGACGCTGGACTTATCGTCGCTCGAAAAACTGGGGCCGGAGCCATTGACCGCCGATTTCACGGTAGAAAAATTTGCGCGCGACTTAAAACGTTCGCGCCAGCCCATCAAAGTGAAACTGCTGGATCAGGCGCTGGTGGCGGGCGTGGGCAATATTTACGCGAGCGAAGCGCTTTTTCGCGCCGGCATCGCGCCACGCCGGGCGGCAAACCGGTTGACGCTCGCGCAGGTAAATAACTTGCATCGAGCGGTGCGCGCGGTTTTGGCGGAGGCGATTGAAAGCGGCAGCACGATCCCGCTAAATTTCAGCGCTGGCCATACGGATGGATTATTTTATTACGGCAGCGCGGCCGGTCAGGAAGATTTTTACACCGAACGCCTCCAAGTGTACGACCGGGCCGGAAAAGCCTGTTATCATTGCGGATCGCGAATTCGCCGAATCCGCCAGGCCGCGCGCAGCACTTTTTATTGTGCGCAGTGTCAGAAAAAATAGTGGATTCCGTTTGACGAACCGCGCAATGATTTGTAAATTGCGCGCCCATTTGCGATCCAGAGTAGCTCAATGGTAGAGCACGCGGCTGTTAACCGTGGGGTTGAAGGTTCGAGTCCTTCCTCTGGAGCCATCTTCAAAACCTTGGGTTTCCAAGGAATTTTGAACGGCGGGAAGGCAGTTTGAGGGCGAGTGCCAGCAAAAATGCCAGCAAAAATTCGTTAAGTGGCTTACACCGAAACGATTTGAGCTAACATCCTGCTGACTTGCCTACTGCTCGCTAACGCGAACTCTGAAAAATCCCGTATGCTGGTTTATATGAGTCAAACCATGAAAACAGCATATAGAATGTATCGCAGAAAACGCACGGGCGTTTTTTACTGTGAGAACAATCAAACCCGTGAACAGCAAAGCCTCGGCACGTCTGACAGGGGGCAGGCGAAAAAACTCTTGGACGCCATGAATTCAGGGCAGCAATCTTCCGCCCTGAATCTTCAACTCGGCAAAGCCTTCATCACTCACGCCGACCCGAAAATGGCAACGCGCACTTGGCAGGAAGCCATTAACGAAATGAGTCTGCGCGGTCAAGCCGTCAGCCAAGCCCGTTATGCGCGTGAATTCAAATCCCCGGCGTATGCCATCATTCGCAACAAACCAATCATTGAAACGACTGGCGATGATTTGAAAGCGGTTTTGAAGCGCGGCGGAGCGGCAACAAACAACTATTTGCGCCGTCTCCATAATCTCGCTTTGGACAATGGCTGGATTCAGTGGCATATCATCCCGCCGAAAAAATGGGAGAAAACCGCCAAGAGGCCAAAGCGCGGCGTCACCATAGACGAACATCAGAGAATCATCGCGGCGGAACAAAACGAGGAACGCCGCCACTACTACGAAATGCTCTGGCTTATCGGCGCGGCACAGACGGATTGCGCCCTTTTGACGGTGGAAGAAAATGTCAACTGGCAGACTGGCGTTCTTTTCTATCAGCGCAGCAAAACGAAAGTTTGGGCATACCTTAAAATCGGCAAGGCGTTGGAAGCATTGTTGGACAAACTTCCGAAGCAAGGATTCCTGTTTCCGAAAATGGCGGCGTTGAAAGATAAAGACCGTTCGGCTGAATTCTGCCGCCGTTGTCGCATTTTGGAAATCAAAGGCATCTCGCTTCATTCCTATCGTTACGCATGGGCGGAACGCGCTTACGCTTCCGGCTATGAAGAACGCTTTGCACAAGCGGCGTTAGGACATAAAAACCGCGCCGTGCATCACGCATACGCAAAACGCGCCATCGTCGTTTGTCCCCCGTTGGAAGATGAATTGAATTCCATCGTGCCACAGTTGCCACAGTTGGCCGATGTTCCAGAAGTGCCGGAAGCATTTGCGGCTTGAGGTTCACGGCATAAAAACGAAAGCCAGAGGTTCAACGCCTCTGGCTTTTTGTTTAGAACGACGAAAAACTATTCCGAATGGGTGGATTCGCTTTCTTCGCGCAATGATTTTCGGACAGCATTTTTCCCCTGCCAATACTGGTAAATTGTCTTGGTTGCTTTCGACAACCACGAATAGTCGTCAGCAACTTCCAAAATCTGCCTTCTGGCAAAGTATTTTGTGCAATTCGGCGTTGGCGGTTTTCCTAGCGGTTCAAGTTGTCCGTATTTAACCAGAACGGGAATGTCATTCGTTTGAAATCCCAGAATCTTTGCCGTCAGTCCAGCGTCCATCCTAGCTGGCAAAATCCCATTGAAGTCGCCAGTGTTGCTAGTTGTTTTATATCTACTAATCATAACCAACTTATTTCTCGGCGGATGCTCCCTTGCGGCAAATCTTCGCTTCACACGAAGCAAAGTTGTATTCACGCGCACAGAGTTCGCCTAGGAAAATTAGCATAAGCAAAACCTTCCCATGTTCCCATGTTGTCAGACCTTTCACTTAAAGTCAATCTTATTGTGTTGACATTGTGATTTTACTTGTTGTCTATTTTGTTAAATTGGAAACCTGCGATTCGTGCCTTGTAAGATGCAATTTCTCCCCTTGTGAGAAGCAAAAACGCGCCTTGTAAGATACCTTTGCAGATTCATCAATCAATCCACTCTATTTTTATTTTAATTTAATTTGAATTGGATAATAAGTAATAATTACAGGGATTTGATGGGGTATATGGCGTTTTTGAAATTCTTCATGGATTTGTCATTGGCTATCAGGTCAAGGGTCTGGGTTTTCTTTATCCACTGCAATTCTGGTTCAACTCACTTGCAAAAAAACCGGGAAGGGACTGATTCGTGGGGGTAAATTCTGCCGTCGTTTCCACCAATCCTAGAACAAGCTGCCACTGGCGGCACTTGGCGCGGCTAATTTCATCCGGCCACTAATCGGCAATACTGGCAGGGCGATGATTCGTTGAACTAGGCGCGGTTTGCAGGGCATCCATCCGCAATTTCAGGCTCGCTTTGCCTTACAACTCTTTATTGGCGTAAGACAGGTAGTGCAGGAAGTCTTTTTAGCCGTGAATTCGACCAGTCCAAAGATTGTTTCAACTTTTTTGGATAATTTCCGCCCGAATCACGATAATAGTTAGATGGATGGCTTCTGGGCTTCTGTCTATGAATGTTCGTTCCACGCAAAAGCAAAAAAGGTCACACGCTGACTGTCGTTTCACGCAAGTCAGTGAACCGTTTCATTGAATCCGGCCTGCGAATCATGTCGGCCAAGCCGTTTCTGTATTTTCACCAGACGCTTTCATTCCCGACGCCAATACTGGATGGCAAAGCTGCCAAGCTGGTGTTTAACAAATTTGTCAAAGGGGTGCTGAAGTTCTACCTGAAGCATGAAATGGCCGTTGCCTATGTCCAAGAGACTAGAAAGGACGGCACGATTCATTTTCATGTCTGTTTTTTGTTTTTTTATGCTGACAAATTGCCCTACTGCCCCAGCCGTATGCGCCGAGATTTCAGGACAGACATTTTCAACCGTTGGAACGCTCTGAATGATGGCAAAGCCGTTCACGCTGCCAACGCATTAACAGAGCATCCGTTCAATCAGAATTCGCTGAATTATTTTGCGAGGGCTTTGGTTGTGGATGACAAATCTACGGAACGCACGGAAACGAATTGGTGGGGCGTGTTCAACAAGCAGGTGATTTCGCACCGATGCACCACGCCAACAAAGCAAGAACGCAAGGCGATGTTTGATGCGTTCTTCAAGAAACTACCATTGAAACGAACATTGAAGGTAATGCCAGAGCAAATGGCGCAAACAAATTCAATTCACCTGCTCTGATAGGTAATCGTGCAATTAAAGTAATGGTCGCTGCCCTGCGTTATTGGGGAATAATGCGTTTTCAATTCTTGTGCGCCAAAAGGAAGATTCTGCCTAGCGGCGGCATACGCATCGCCCTGCGAGTGACCAAAGCCTCGGACTGTCCCCGTAGTTGAACTGCCCGAATTGTTCTGCGCGGGTGCTTGGGTTTGGTATCCTGCCCGGAGTCGTGCATCTGCTTGGGCTTGGGCTACCGCTGTTGCTTGTGCTACCTGTTGCTGTTGGGCTTGCGCTAAAGCTGCCGCTTTCTGATAGGCAAGAATACGGTCAACATCTTGCAACCTCTGTTTGACGATTGGCACACGCGGCGACAAGGTATAATCGCGGATGAAGTCGTGATGTAAACGGCGGCTGAAAAGTGCGGCGGGGTCATGTGTGTGACGGGGCGGTTCAAAAGTGCGGCATCTTCATTAACAATGAAGCATGTATAGCAATATGAATGACTGGGCCGAGATTCGCAGAA